>JADMIO010606926.1_pt1 | contig 90270 bp, 82 predicted proteins | sample 8958161 | NCBI WGS metagenome assembly JADMIO01 (sample SAMN16585339, study PRJNA669376) | soil metagenome | isolation source: Crop rotation soil | place: USA: Cullars Rotation, Alabama | collected 2011
GCGACAACTTGTCCACGTGGAATTCTAAGCTTAGGATCCCAATGTGCTGGAAAGAAGGATGCTGACTCCATCGTAGGAACGATCTCGCCGGAGATCCGCGGCGGAGACGTGGTCTGCATACTTTCCAATGGCGGCTTCGGCAACATTTATGAGAAGCTGCCGCAGCGGCTCGAATCCATGATGAAAGTCAAAGAACGGGCGTGATCCGCGCGATCATCTGGGCGCTGTTCTACGCGGTCATGATCCCGCTCATCGGGATCGTCGGCATTCCCTGGACGTTCATCACCGGCCGTGTGGACTGGATGTACAACGCCGCCATGTGGGCAGCTTTCACGGGAGCCAAGATCGCAGGCGCGCATGTGGATGTGCGTGGCCTTGATACTTTCGACAACGCCGGCACCTACATATATATGTGCAATCACGTGTCGAACCTGGATCCACCACTGGTCGTGCCTTCCATCCCGAAACGCTCCGCCGTTCTAGTGAAGAAAGAGTTGTTTCGGATTCCATTACTCGGCAAAGCAATGCGTATGGCATCGTTTGTCCCAGTGGACAGAAGTAACCGCGAGGCGGCCATTGCCAGCATTCAACGCGCGAGTGAAGTGCTGCACTCGGGCGTTAACATCATTGTCTTTCCCGAAGGCACGCGCTCGTCTGATGGCAAGCTCTTGCCGTTCAAAAAAGGACCGTTCCACATGGCGATGGAGAGCGGAGTGCCCGTAATCCCCATGACAATTTACGGTACCGAGGCGATGATGCCGAAGAAGACCTGGAAGATCACGAAGGGAACCGCGACACTGGTGTTTCATCCGCCCATGAACCCAGGGGATTTTTCTGATCGCGAACAGTTAATGGCAGCGGTGCGTGACAAGATAGCAAGCGCGCTTCCAGCAGAGATGCAGTAAGGAGACGAATGTCCGCATACATTATTGTGAACATCACAGTGAATGACCCAAAACGCTACGAAGACTACAAAGCGCTGGCGCCGGCCAGCATCGCGCAATATGGCGGGAAGTATCTGGCCCGAGGCGGTAAGAGCGAAGCGCTGGAAGGAAACTGGACGCCCAAGCGCATGGTGGTCCTCGAATTCCCGTCGTACGACAAAGCGAAAGCCTGGTGGAGTTCTACGGAATATGCGAAGGCCAAAGAGATCCGGCAGTCGTGTTCGACGGGTGAGATGGTCGTGGTCGAAGGGCTCTAGTTACTTCGTTGAAGGGCCGGACCAGTTTGCGCCCGCATTATCGATGGTCAATGTGACGGCGCCATCTGCATTCTTGTCGAACTTTGGACCGGCATAAGAGAAATGTTTGCCCGATTCGTCGTCGAATTGAACTTGCAATGGCGCTGTGCTGAACACTTTTATTCGATTGTGATTCGTAGCACCAGCTGCAATGGATGAGCGTCCGTATGAGCCGCCGCCGAAAGTGACTTCAATGTTTTTGATGGGCATGTCGCGGTGATTGACGATGTCCACTTCTATTACGTGCGCGGCGCAGCCAGCGAGCGCAATGCAAAACAGTAAGGGAGTCAGGAATCGGCGGATCACGCCTCCAGTGTAACGCGACTCAGCTTTTCTTTTCGATGACGCGCGCGGTCAGTACCACGCCATTGCGTTCGTCGTGAAGCTTGAGAGGGAAGACCAGTACATTCCACGTCCAACTGGAATTCTTCTTGGGCAGCTTGGGGATGCCGCGAAAACTGCGATCCACGTACGTCTCCCGTGTTTGCGCCACAGTCTGCAGGATCTCCTGCCACTCGCCGCGAAGTTCAGGGAATTCGTCGAACAGGTTCTTGCCCAGGAACCATGTGCGTTTCTTGTCGTAGAGTTTGGCGAAGGTATCATTCACGTATTGCCAGTTGCCCTCTTCGTCCATGATCTCGAGGACGATGTCATCACCCATAGCCATGCTGATGCGCGAGTAGTAGAAGTTGCGCGCGTCTACGACCACTGGTTTGCCTCGACGCTTCGCCTCGAATGAACGCAACGCACCCAGCATGTCTTCGACCGAGCTGTGGCCCTTGAGCAAGTGCATATCTTCTACGCCACCAAATTTTCGTTCCAACGTGGCCGACAAGATGATGATGGGAACTTGCGGGCGCTTCTCGCGCAAGCTCTCGGCCACGGTAGTGCCGAATTTGCCCTGGCCGAGGTGGTAGTCGAGCACGGCGATATCGCAGGCTTCAAGTTTGGACTCCGCCTCTTCGATCGACGAGGAGGTGATGGCCTCGTAGCCGTTCTGGCGAAGGATCGCCGAACGAAGGATCAGCAGGTCTGGCCTATCGTCGAGAAGCAGGACGCGAATGGGAGTGGTCTCAGCTTTCCTTGAATCGGTGTCTACCAAAAACATGGGTCCCCTAAAACGCTGGAATCTTAATGGGAGAACTGGTTTTGTGCCAAAACAAAGGTTGGAGCGAGCTTCTACTCTGCTATTGGATGCAAAATGGCATGGAATCGTGGATTTTCGCCCTAATCTTTTTCGCTATTGGACTTGCTGCCCGTCGCCGCACGTACGGCTTTAGCCAGTTCCGGTAACTTATTGAAGATAGAGATACTTTTAAGCCAAGCTTTGTTGTCAAAGGCAGGTGAGCCGCTCACAACTTTTCCGTTCTCCACGTCGCCCGGTATGCCACTTTGCGCCGTCACTATGACATTGTCGCCGATGCGCAGATGCCCGACGACGCCGACTTGTCCGGCGAGGATGGTGTTCTTGCCGATCTCCGTCGAACCGGCCAAGCCGACTTGCGAACACAGCAGCGTGTTCTCGCCGACATCACAACTATGTGCGACTTGCACCAGATTGTCGATCTTCGCGCCGCGGCGGATTCTTGTCTCGCCGATAGAGGCGCGATCGATACACGAGTTGGCCTGGATCTCAACGTCATCTTCTATGACCACGATTCCCGATTGAAACACCTTGTACCAATCCTCGCCCATCTTCGCGAACCCGAAGCCGTCCGAGCCGATGACCACTCCCGGCTGAAGGATCACATTGTTACCGATGCGACAGTTCTCGCGGACTGTTACGTGCGAGTGCGCCAGAAGTTTGTTCCCGATCTGGACGCCGTCATACAAGACTACGTGCGGCAGTAGCACGCAATCATCGCCGATGACCACGTTCGCGCCGACCACCACACAGGCGCCGATATGGCAATTCTTTCCTGTCTTCGCAGAAGGGTGTACAACCGCACTGGGATGAACTCCGGGCGCATACCTCGGGGGCGATTGGAACAACTCAATCGCCTTGGCGAATGCCAGATGCGGATTCTTCGTGCGCAACGCGGCGGTCGATTCAGTCGGTAGGGAAGCGAAATCATCCGTCACCAGCACGGCAGATGCCTTCGTCGTACGGGCCATCGCCGCATACTTCGGATTGGCGATGAACGTGATCTGCCCCGGCTGCGCTTCTTCGATGCCGGAGACGCCAGAGATCTTGACTGACGCGTGCGAGGAATCCCTAGCATCGAGGCGCGCGCCCAGCGTTTCGGCCACTTGCTGCAACGTGAGTTCAAGCATGGGGAGATTTTACACAGACTAGGGCGGGGAGTTGATTGACACTGGCATGAAGCGAAAGTAAGATTTCCGCGAAATCCACTGCACTACTTTTTCGTTGGGAGGCGAGGGCCATGAAACGCAAGTTAGTCGTACTTTGCGCACTGATCACTTTGACCGGCATCATCGCGCAAGCGCAAGCTGCGCCGGCGGCCGGCGGACGAAAGAAACGCGTCGCCGTATTTGATTTTGACTACGCCACCGTGCGTACCAATTCTGCCGCGCTGTTCGGCTCGGACGTCGATATCGGCAAGGGCATGGCTGACTTGCTGGTCAAGTATCTGGTCAAGGACGGCACCTATTCCGTCATCGAGCGTAAGGCGATGGACAAGATCCTGGCTGAGCAGAATTTTTCTAACAGTGACCGCGCGAATCCTACCTCCGCGGCGAAGCTCGGCAAATTACTGGGCGTAGACGCCATCATCGTGGGGAGCATCACGCAGTTCGGTAACGACGACAAAAAGACCAATGTCGGCGGTGCGGGCGGCGGATTCGGACGATTCGGTGTAGGCGGATTCTCCAAGAAGTCATCCAAGGCCGTTGTCGGCGTTGACGCACGTCTGGTCGATATCGACACCGCCGAGATCCTCGGTGTGGCGGAAGGTAAAGGCGAATCCAAGCGCGAGAGCACCAGCCTGCTCGGCGGTGGCGGCGGTTGGAGCGGATTCGGCGCGGGAAATGTTGACTTTGGCAGCAGCAACTTCGAGAACACCATCATCGGCGAAGCCGTGAAGCAGGCCATGCAGGGGTTGAGCACTGAGGTTATTGCCAACAACACCAAGCTGGTGACGCGCACTATCGTAGTTGAGGGCCTGGTCGCGGCAGTCGATGGCGGTCAGATCGTGCTCAACGTCGGCGGCAAGAATGGCGTGCACGTGGGTGATCAATTGAATGTCGAGCGTGTGACTCGTGAGATCAAAGATCCTGCGACCGGTAAGGTTCTGCGCCGGATGTCGACTCCGGTAGGAGTGGTAAAGGTCACCGACGTGGACGATGGCTCATCAGTCTGCTCGGTGGTTTCAGGAACGGGCTTCAAGATCGGCGACTCGGTCAAGACCATCACGCAATAGCGTTATGCAAGATTGATCGCAAAGGGTGAGAAACATCTCACCCTTTTCTTTTGCAAATGAGAACCCTTAAGTGGATCGTCGTCGTTCTTACACTTGTGATCGATCTATTATTGGTTACTTCTTTCTTGCCTGTTCAATGGGAAAGAAAAATCGACTACGCGCTCTATCTCTGGCCGGAAAGTCACGGGATGGCGGATATTACCCACCCGGCACTGGATCATGAGATCGACCAAGTACTGGAAGAACACCCCTCTCTCAAGTTCGCACTCTATTTGCTCTGGGTCGCCATCGCAGTGGGCAACAACTACTTGCTGTTGAGGGTGTGGAAGAGCCTGAAGAGGAGAGGTGCAGTCGCTCGTAGTACCTACTCGTGAAAGAGCGTCTCTTGGGTGACTTCGTCTTTTGCCGCGCGGCGGCGTCCTTGCATCCCGCCGATCACGGCCAGCACATTCAATGAAGCTAGTGCCGACCGCGGTACGAAGATGCGTTGCGTGTTGCCGCGCGTGTCTGGCGGATTGATGAGAAAACCTTCAGCGGTGATCTGCGTAAGGTCATTGGGCATGAGGCCCTCGACCATGTCATTGTCTTTGTACTTAAGCCGCACCCACAGGCCCTCTGTGCGGGGACGCGTAGTGAATGTCTTGCGACTGAAACCTTCCGTGTCGTTGAAGTCGCGGACGAAGTAAACACACTTCACTTCCGCCAGGTCGATGCGCACAAGATTGCCCGAAGTCGAGAGCAACTCCAGCTTGCCTTCCGAGACGAAGCTCGCCGGGGAGACGTACCCGCTGATGGTGTCGCGGGTGATCTTGCGCACGACGACTTTTTTGTGAGTGGAAGGCATGAAAAGCGGTTTCAGTTTCTCGTTTCTAGTTTCCCTAAGGAACCGGCGGCGCACAGCTATTCTCCCATTAAATTGCGGCGCTCGTGGTCAACGACACTACATCGTGTAGCCAAATGGTAACGCCTTATGTTATTGTGTTGCGTTTAGCAATTCTGTTGGAAAGCGGCGTAAGTCCATATTCCCGAGTCACTTACAAAGGATTAGCTGTTAACGGCCCGGCGCCGGAGGGCATTTTTGCGTCCTGAACGGCACCCGCGCCCCCGATCATAAATGGCTGATTACATTTACATCATGGAAAGCCGGCTCACGCCGGAGCAACAAAAAGGCGTCAAGTTAGTGCAAGACGTGGCCCGCATGCATGAGATGAACATCCATCTCGTCGGCGGCGTAGTGCGCGACATCATCGGTGGCGCACCCATCCGCGACCTCGACTTTGCTGTGCAGGGCAACGCGCTCAAGCTGGTCAAGGACCTGGAGAAGGCCGGTGCGGTCGTCGAAGGCACTGACGAGAACGTCAAGACGGTCTTCGTGCACCTGCCCGGCAACCTGCGTGGCGAGATCACAAGCGCGCGCGCTGAAGTCTATGACAAGCCCGGCAAACCGCCGGAGATGACACCAGCTACCATCAATGAAGATGTGCGTCGCCGCGATTTCTCCGCGAATGCGATGGCACTTTCGTTGAATCCTGGTTCGCGCGGTTTGCTGCTAGACCCTTTCAACGGCGTGGCGGATATTGAAAGCAAAATCCTGCGCATTTTGCACAACTATTCATTCCTGGAAGAGCCCTCGCGCATGATCCGCGCCACGCGCTTCCTCGCTCGCTTCGATTGGACGCTGGAAGAGCGCACACAGGCCCGCTACGACGCGGCCAAAGAAAACGATTACATGAGCCATGTGAATCGCAAGCTTCTTGGCCATGAGATCGAGCAGGTTGCGCATGAGCCTGATCCGCTGAAGGTGATGAAGGCGCTGGAGAAAGAAGATTGGCTCAAGGTCTTGCATCCGCATTGGTCTGTGGCCAAAGTCGATGTGCCCGGCCTCAATCACCTCCTAAAGATTCGCCAGCAGATGGTGAACCTGGGCTACACCGTGGATTCCGGTCCGGCGGTCATGTACTTCATCACCGCCAAGATGAATAGCACGGACAAGCATGCGCTCGAGCAGGCCATTCCACGTAAGTCATTCGTACAGGAATGGAAGAATTTGGATGAAGACGCCAAGGATTTCGCCAAGCGCCTCATGGGCAAAGAGATCACGTCGAACTCTGTGGCGTGGAAGTTTCTCTCGGCGGCAAAGCCGGAGACTTTGCTGTTCACCGCGGCCACCACCAAGAACGGTTCCGTCACACGCCGCATCAATGATTTCTTTGGTAAATGGCGCGACGTGAAGAAGCGCCTGCCGCTGCCGGAGATGGCAGAGCTGCGTATCACCACAGAGCTGCCGGAGTATCCCAAGCTAGCGGAAGAAGTTTTCTTGCTTCTGCTGGACAACAAGTTAAAATCGCAGGCCGAGATCATCAAGTTCCTGAAGCCGTATTCGCCGCCGGAGCCGGTGGCTCCGCCTCCGCCGCCGCGCAGAGGACGCGCGAAGAAGGTTGCAGACGGGGTGAAAGGCAAGCGTGGCAGAAAACCAGCGACTGAAGCTCCCAAGGAGGGTGTGATGGTAGACGAATTCGGTAACCCGACGCCGCTAGAAGAAGCAGCGGCAGCTGTAGGCAAAGCTGTGGGCTCAGTTGTGAAGGCGGCCGGTGCTGCAGCGGACGCGGCGAAGAAAGTTGCCGGCAAAGCTTCTAAGGCGATGCCGAAGGCTGCCAAGAAGGCTGCACCAAAGAAGCCGGCCAAGAAAGCTGCGCCGAAGAAAAAGGCCGCCAAGAAGCCCGCGAAGAAGACTGCGAAGAAAAAGAAGTAGGTTCGGATTGGAATTTTGGGAATGCAGGGCTGCGGCCCTGCATTTTTGTTTGAAGATGAGGCAAAGTAAGAGCTGACGGTTGAGTAGGTTAATAAATGATGTCGAATTGACATTCGGTGCATTGCCTAATTCTTGGCGCTAAGGCAAAACTTATCTCATGCAGCGCTTAACACCCTTTTGCCCGTGGTGACGATGCTGGCTCTCTCGACTACCCTCGGACAGCCTTTCCCTAAAACAACCCAGATAACCATCCGGGGGGTGAATTGTACGAACGGGAAGCCGCTCAAATATCAAGAATATTTGCTCTGGTTGTCAGCAAGAAAACCCACGCGCGGCGAATACTTTGTGAAGGAGAAACTTGAGGGGAAGTCTGACAGCAGAGGCATCGCTAGTTTGGTTTCACAGCGGTTCCTAACTTCGTTGAAGCCGAGCTGTATTTCGGTCCGGGAGATGGCTTCATGTCGGCTGAACTCGAAACACAATCCATACTGCAAAAAGGGGTGGTAGCTGATTGGTGCCATCCACGCGTAAAAAAGCGGGTGCCAGTTTCAGCCAGTCCAGGAGAAATCGTCTTTTATTATTCGCCGAACCCGTGGTGGATAAAATTAGTGCCCAAAATCTGGGAATAGAGACATCGCGTTGGGCGCATTTATCCACAACTCAGGTGTTTTCTGCCGTTCAGAAATAGCAGCCACCCAATTAAAATAGACATAACCCAATGTCTGAATTCACCCACCTTCATCTCCACTCACATTTTTCTTTGCTGGATGGCGCGTGCGAGCCGGAACGCCTCGTCGCGCGGGTGAAGGAGCAGGGCATGAAGTCGGTCGCCATGACCGACCACGGCAACATCTTCGGCGCGTGGCACTTTTATCAAGCGGCCAAGGCTGCTGATATCAAGCCTATCATCGGCTGCGAACTCTACATTTGCAAGAAAGATGACCATCGCGCGCCGCCCGAAGGCGACAAGTACAACCATCTGCTCGTGCTGGCAGAGACGGACGAGGGTTATCGCAACCTGGTCAAGATCACCTCGGAAGCGTCGCTGCATGGCATGTATTACAAGCCGCGCATCAGCAAGAAGTTTTTGGCGGAACACTCCAAAGGTTTGATTGGACTGTCGGGCTGTCTCGCCGGCGAAGTCTGCGAAGAGTTAATGGAAGGCCACTACGAGAAGGCCAAAGCCGCCGCAGGACAATACAGCGAGATATTTGGCAAGAACAACTTCTTCATTGAGATCCAGGACCAGGGCCTGCCGGAAGAGCACCGCATCCACAAAGACCTGTTCAAGTTGGAGTCAGACCTTGGCCTGCCGATGGTCGCCACCAATGACTCGCACTACCTTTGCGAGGGCGATGCGCACGCGCATGACGTGCTCATCTGCGTGCAAACCGGCAAGTCCGTTCATGACACCAATCGCCTGAAGTTCCACGGTGACCAATTCTTCGTAAAGAACGCTGACGAAATGGGCCGCGTCTTCAAAGACGCGCCGGCCGTTTTGTCGCGCACCATGGGCATCGCCGAGCGCTGCAACGTGAAGCTCGACAAGGTGGGCAATCCGTTCCCGAAGTTCGATGTGCCTGCAGGCCACACCGCCGACACATACTTTGAACACGTGGCGCGGCAGGGAATGGCTAAGCGCTTCGAGAGCGTGCGCAAGCTGGAGCGCGAGGGCAAGCTCAAGAAGACAATCTCTGAGTACGAGCAGCGGCTGACGCTGGAGATCAAGATCATCCAGCAGATGAAGTTCAGCGGATACTTCCTCATCGTGTGGGATTTCATCCGCTACGCGAAAGAGCGCAACATCCCCGTTGGACCGGGCCGCGGTTCGGCGGCGGGTTCGCTGGTCTCGTTCGCCATGGAGATCACGGACATCGATCCGCTGCAGAACGAATTGCTCTTTGAGCGCTTCCTGAACCCGGAACGCGTGTCGCTGCCCGATATCGATATCGACTTCTGCATGAACCGTCGTGGCGAGGTCATTGACTACGTCACGCAAAAATACGGACGCGAGAACGTAGCGCAGATCATCACCTTCGGTACCATGGCCGCGAAGGCCGCGATCAAGGACGTGGGCCGCGCCATGGACATCCCGTACAGCGAGGTGGAACGCATCGCCAAGATGGTGCCGCCCACGCTGAACATCACGCTTGACGAGGCTCTAGAGTCCCCACCGATGAAACAGGCGTACGACGCCGAGCCGCAGGTGAAAACTTTGCTCGACACCGCGCGCAAGCTTGAGGGCCTGGTGCGCAATGTAGGCGTGCACGCGGCGGGTGTGGTCATCGCGCCGCAGCCGCTCATCGAACTCGTCCCGCTGCACAAGACCAAGAACGACGAAATCGTGACTGCCTTCGATATGAAGGCCATCGAGAAGATTGGCTTGCTGAAGATGGACTTCCTCGGGCTCACGACGCTCACCATCCTCGACGACACTCTGAAGCTACTTTTGCTGCGCGACGTGAAGCTAGACCTGAACGATCTTCCCCTCGATGATGCGCCCACGTACGAGAAGGTCTTCCACAAAGGTTTGACGTCAGGCGTCTTCCAGTTTGAATCCAGCGGCATGCGCGACGTGCTGCGCCGCTACAAGCCCACGACGGTCGAAGACCTCACGGCGTTGAATGCGCTGTATCGCCCTGGACCGATCCAGGGTGGCATGATCGACGACTTCATAGACCGCAAGGCCGGCCGCAAAAAGGTTGAATACGAACTGCCGGAACTCGAAGCGATCTTGAAAGAGACGCTTGGCGTCATCGTGTATCAAGAACAAGTCATGCAGATCGCCAACAAACTGGCAGGGTATTCACTGGGCGAAGCCGATCTGCTGCGACGCGCCATGGGTAAGAAGAATGCCGAGGAGATGGCGAAACAGCGCGAACGCTTCGTATCCGGCGCGAAGGAACGCGGATACAACGACCGCAAGGTCGTAAAGATTTTCGACCTGATGGAGCAGTTCGCCGGCTACGGATTCAACAAGTCGCACTCGGCCGCGTACGCGCTACTGGCCTATCAGACTGCATTCTTGAAAACGCACTACCCAGTCGAATTCATGGCCGCGCTGCTCACGTCCGTCACCGGCGGCACGGACGACGTGGTGAAGTACATCAACGAATGCCGCGAGATGGGTATCGCCGTCGAGCCGCCGGACATCAACGTGAGTGATGCCAACTTCACCCCGCACGGTGAAGCGATTCGCTTCGGCCTGGCCGCGGTGAAGAATGTGGGACACAATGCGATCGAATCCATCGTCGCGGGGCGCAAGAAGTCAGGAAACTACACCTCGTTCTTTGATTTTTGCGAGAGTGTTGACCTTCGCCTGTTGAACAAACGGGTGCTGGAGTCGCTGATCAAGAGCGGCGCCATGGATGCGATGGGCTCACGCTCGCAACTCATGGCCGTCGTTGACAAAGCCATCGAGCGGGCGCAAAAAGCTCAGCGTGATGCGGAATCCGGCCAGCACGGGCTCTTCGGCGTCTTCGGTGACGACAACGGCTCCGCGCCGCAACAAGAGAAATTGCCAAACGTCCCTGAGTGGGATGAGTTCCAGCGTCTTGCCGCAGAAAAAGAGATCCTCGGCTTCTTCATCACCGGACATCCCATGGAGAAGTACGCTGACAAGCTCGCCGACCTTCGTGCGCTGGATACCCGCGCCATCGTCGAAATGAAACAGGGAACGGGCAAAGATGAGATCAAAGCCGCCGGTATGCTGCTCGGTGTGAAAGCGCTGAAGTCGAAAAAGGGCGAAATGTACGCGCAGGCGTCGCTCGAAGACATGGCCGGCAAGGTAGACGTGTTGGTCTTCCCGGAAGCCTACCGCCGGTTGAGCGAAAAGCTGAAACTCGAGGTGCCAGTTCTGGTCAGCGCTAGCGTTCGCATCGAAGAAGGCGCTGCTCCCAAACTTGCCATCAGCCAGATCACCCCGCTGGAAGAGGCCCAGCCCAAACTGCCAAATTCCATCCGCATTCGCGTGCCGTTGGACACCGCTACCAATGGCACGATCGACGCGCTGCAGTCGCTGTGCGTCGAACGCAAAGGCCCGGCGAAGGTGTTGTTCGACCTGGAACGCCCGCGGGACTTTTTGGTCGTGCTGGAGGCGGAAGGCTATAATGTGCAGGCTGACCGGGCTTTCATCAGCCGTGTGGAAGAGCTGTGCGGGCGCAATAGTGTCCGTGTGATCGACTAGCTGCACTACCCACCATGGACAAAGCTTCCAAGCACCAACAAGAACTGGAACAGATGGAACGCCAGATCGAGCGGCTGGAATCGCTTGCCGGCGGGAACACCTCTGCCATTCATCAACTCCAGCAGCTGCACGAAAAGGTGAATACCCTGCGAACGCAGATGGGCGGCAGTATGAGCGCCTGGCAGCGCACCGAGTTGGCCCGTCATGCGCAGCGTCCATATACGCTCGACTACATCGAAAAGATCTTTACCGACTGGAGTGAGATCCACGGCGACCGTGCCTTCGGGGACGATCCGGCAATCATCTGCGGTATGGCGCGTTTTCATGGTGATGAGGTCATGGTCATCGGCCATCAGAAGGCGCGCGATACCAAACAAAAAGTCTATCGCAATTTCGGGATGGCGAATCCTGAGGGATATCGCAAGGCCCTCCGCACGATGAAGATGGCAGAAAAGTTCGGGCGTCCTGTCATTACATTTGTCGATACGCCGGGTGCCTATCCCGGCCTCGGCGCGGAAGAGCGCGGGCAAGCAGAAGCTATTGCGCGCAACTTGCGTGAGATGGTGCGGCTACGCGTGCCTATCGTCACCACGATCACTGGCGAAGGCGGCAGTGGCGGCGCATTGGCCATCGCTGTTGCGGATCGTGTGCTGATGATGGAAAACTCTGTTTATTCGGTCATCACGCCTGAGGGTTGCGCCTCCATCATGTGGCGTGACGCCAGCAAGAAGGAACTTGCAGCTAACGCTCTGAAGATCACCGCGCGTGATCTGCGCGAGCTGAAGGTTATTGACGATGTTGTGCTCGAACCCGAGGGTGGCGCGCACATCGATCACGACGAAGCGGCGGCACTTCTTGACGTGTCGCTGCGGCAACATCTTTCCGAACTTAAAGAGCGACCACTGGATGCGCTTGTCGCGGCACGCTACGAAAAATTCCGCAACATGGGCCAGTTCTTCACCGAATAGTCCCGCCGGATGAAAAAGACTCAAAACTCAAAAAGCATCGTTGCCCACGGATGCTGCCGCGTGGACCTCGCCGGCGGCACACTCGACATGTGGCCGCTGTACCTGTTTCATCCCGGCGCGGTCACGGTGAATATAGGCGTCAACATCATGACGCAATGTCGGATCGCACCGACTAAGTCTTCCACGATCACGCTGCATTCGCTCGACACGCACAAAGAAGATCGATTTTCCAACATTTCCGCGCTTCTGAAGGCGAAAAAATTCAATCATCCGCTGGCCGGATATCTCTGCCGATTTTTCCTGCAGGACGGAGAATTCCGCGGAGGCTTCCACCTCGAAACACATTCAGATTCGCCCGCTGGTGCCGGCATCTCCGGCTCGTCCGCGATGATGATCGCTACTACCACCGCCCTTGCGCGTCTGACGGGTCGTAATCTCGACAAAGAAAGAATCCGTGAGATCGCGCAGAATGTGGAGGCACAGCTCATCCGTGTTCCTACAGGTTGCCAGGATTATTACCCGGCGCTCTATGGCGGCGTGAATGTCATTCGCTTGCGGGAAGATGGCATGCATCGCGAGAGCATCGATGTCGACCTCGAAGACCTAAATTCCCGGCTGGTGTTGGCCTACACCGGAGCGCCGCGGCAATCCGGTATCAACAACTGGGAAGTATTCAAGTCGCATATCAACGGCGATAAGAAAGTCTTCAGAAATCTTGAGAACATTTCCCGGATCGCACAAGCCATGGAATCCGCCGTGCGCAAACACGCTTGGGATGAAGCCGCCCGCCTGCTTCGCGAGGAGTGGAAGCAGCGTCAGACCAACGCTCCAGGCATCACCACGCCGTTCATGGAGAAGATGATCGCCGCCACCATGAAGCAGGGTGCGCGCGCCGCGAAAGTTTGCGGGGCCGGAGGCGGAGGCTGTGTTATTTTCTTCGTCGATCCTGAAGCGAAGCACAAAGTGGCGAAGGCTATTACCGCGACGGGCGGGCAGGTCCTGCCATTCAAGATCTATAACGAAGGTCTCAGCGTCCGGGAAGAATAGTGATGGGGGTGCGCGCTGAATCCTTTCTTAGCGAACTGCGCTTTGCGCCCATTCTGGCGATTTGTCCTCTGCCTTCCAGTCTTCATCATCACTGAGATCGCCGCTGTCTACGTGGCCGCTTTATTCATTCCCTTCGCCGGAGATTCGTTGGGCTTTGAGGCGATCTATCGGCCGCTGCATCTCGCTATGCTATTGGGCACGTTCGCGCTGTTCTCCACTGCTCTTGACCATACGGATGAGAACTCGTTTGTCTGTCAGGGGCTGAGTCTGCGAAGTGGATGGATCAAACAGACCGCCTACGGCTTGTTGTCAGGCTTCGCGCTGGTCGCGACCGCTGTTGCTCTGATCGCTGCTTTCGGTAGCTACCGCTTCACATTTATTGCGGGCGTTAGCATAAAGCCCATCATTCTTTGCCTCTGGGTGCTGGCGACGGCAGCCATGCTCGAAGAAGTCATGTTCCGTGGATATCCCTACCAGCGATTGATCGAATCGGTCGGGCCATTCGCGGCCACTCTGTTACTAGCTTTATTCTTCGGCGCAGTGCATCGCCGAAATCCGCACGCCACATGGTTGGGCACGATTAACACCGCGCTGGTCGGTGTGTTATTTGCTGTCGCCTACCTGCGCACAAGGTCACTCTGGCTACCGTTTGGGATTCACTTTGCTTGGAACCTTACCATGGGTTTGGTCTTTGGGCTGCCCGTCAGCGGCGTAACGATGTTTTCGGTCGCGGCACGCGGGACCGCGATGGGCCCAACTTGGCTCACCGGCGGCGACTACGGCATTGAAGCCGCGTTCACAGGAACACTCGTTATCCTGATTGGTATCTTGGCTTTAAGCTTGCGGCCTGGACCCGCGTCCCACAAAATGGCGGCCCAAGACGCCGACCAGAGCTCCGGCATCTAACCTATAGAGTGGCCCACGCGGATTCATTTGCAATTCGCTCCGAATGGGCGAATCATAGAACCAGCTAGCCGAATCCCATGGTGTCAGCATGAAGTACTTCTATCGCGCACTCAATATCGCTCTCATCTTCACACTTTGTGCCTGCAGTTTTGCGAAAGATACAAAATCCGGCCAGGCGCCTCCTATCAGCAAAGAGACCAAGATGGCGATAACCCGCCTGCTGAGCTACGAGTTTGTCTGGACGCGCAAGCCGTTCCCCATGGGCATGGATGGCATCATCATCAAGCCGGATGGCCAGATACTGCCGGACGGTCCCGGACTCAAAATGATGGTTGAATCTAAGGGGGAAGCCGCCAAGGCGGGCGAGCGCGTGCAGATCACTGACGTTGTCTTCAAGGGCAATGAGATCCGCATGGAGATCAACGGGGGCGGCAAGAAGAAGACCAAGTGGTATCAGCACATTCAGGTCGGCGTCGGCAACACCACTGCGCAGGCGCCGCAGAATGATCCAGCACCCAAAGGTACCTATCTCTCCCTGCAATTTAAGGACTATGTGCCCGAAGTCACGTTGGACGACTTGAAGAAGCGCATGGAACCGGTCATTGACTTCAGCGTGAAATCCGCGGCACAAGCCTACGTGGACACTCTCCCTCCCATCGTACGTACGGCCATCGGCGAACACCGTGCTCTGGTGGGCATGAACAAGGAGATGGTCACAGAAGCCATGGGGCGTCCGCCGCAACGCATTCGCGACAAAGACGAACAGAACCGTAACTATGAGGAGTGGATGTACGGTGTTCCGCCACAAGACGTGCAGTTCATTCGCTTCGTAGGTGATGAGTGCGTGCAAGTCAAGATCATGAAAGTGGACGGAGAAAAGATCGTGCGTACGCAGCGCGAGGTGACATTGGACGATCCGGCTGTGGCCGCAGCCGCGCAGCAAAACAAGCCTGCTCCGCCGCGTCCCGCAAATGCGCCCACATTACGCCGCCCTGGCGAGGAGGCCCCTGAGGACCAGCCCGGCCTAGGAACCTCACGGCCCCCCAGGCCGCCTGCGACGCCCACAAACACCGATCCGCCGAAGTTCGTGAATGGGGGAGTCTACCGTTAAGCACTGCAATTTTTGCGGCGCTTGCCTCCTAGGCTTTACACTAAAAGTGTGAAGATTGCGCTGGGCCAGATCAACACTCTCGTCGGAGATTTCTCCGGCAACTCCAAGAAAATCATCGACTTTGCGTTGCGGGCGCGTGATGCCGGCGCTGAATTGATCCTCTTCCCCGAAATGTCAGTCTGCGGATACCCCGCGCGAGACATGGTCGAACGCCCAGCATTCCTGCAACAAAGCCAGGAATGGGTTGAAAAGATCGCAGAAGCTACCAAAGGTATTTCCGTAATCTGCGGATTCGTTACTCCGGCTGCAGTGCAGACCGGCAAGTGTGTCATGAATTCAGCGGCGCTTCTGAAAGACGGCAAGGTCGCGTTTGTCCAGTCAAAGATGTTGTTACCGACCTATGACGTTTTCGATGAGCAGCGCAATTTCGCTCCGGCCGCCAGGCAGCAGCTGCTGGAATTCGCGCACAAGAAGCTCGCGCTCACCATCTGCGAAGATGCCTGGAACGATAAGAACTTCTGGGAACATCGCCTCTATGCGGTCGATCCCGTGGAAGAACTGGTGCGTTCCGGCGCCAATGTCATCCTGAACATCTCAGCGTCCCCCTTTCACACGGGCAAACTGCAGATTCGCGAAAAGATGCTGGCCGCCATTGCCAAGACAAATTCCATGCCGGTCATCATGGTCAATCAGGTCGGCGGTGACGATGGCGTAGTCTTTGACGGCACTAGCCTGGCCTTTGATCCGCAGGGAAACGTCATCGCGCGCGCGAAGTCTTTTGCGGAAGACTTGATCTATGTTGACACTGACACGATGCGAGGTGACATTCGCGATCCGATCGAGAGCAGGGAACAAGCGGTCTTCCGTGCGCTGGTTCTCGGCACTCGTGACTACATCCACAAGTGCGGCGGCTCAAAGGCATTGATCGGGCTCAGTGGCGGCATCGATTCTGCGCTGGTCGCAACCATAGCCGTTGAAGCCCTCGGCAAAGAAAACGTTGTCGGCGTGGGCATGCCCGGGCCGTACTCCTCCCAAGGCAGCATCGATGACGCACGCCAACTGGCCAAGAACCTCGGCATTCATTTCGAGCTGATTCAGATCGGCCCTATGTTTGACGCTTTTCGCGCGACCATGAAGCATGTCTTCGAGGGCCGCAATGAGGATGTGACGGAAGAGAACATGCAGGCACGCATCCGTGGCAACATTCTGATGGCGATGTCCAACAAGTTGAACGCATTCGTTCTCGCCACAGGCAACAAATCAGAACTCGCTGTTGGTTATTGCACGCTGAACGGAGACCTTTCCGGCGCCATGTGCGTGATCTCTGACGTGCCTAAAACGATGGTCTATCAACTCGCACGGCATTTGAACCGCAGCCGCGAGATCATCCCGCAAGCCACCATCGACAAACCCCCCTCGGCGGAACTGCGTCCCGGCCAAACCGATCAAGAGACCCTGCCACCATATGAAATCCTGGATGCCATCCTTGAAGACTACGTCGAGGATTTGAAGACTGTGAAGCAGATCGCAGCCGAACGCAACCTCGACAAGGGACTTGTCCTGACGATCGTCCGCCTGATCGAACGCAGCGAGTACAAACGCCAGCAAGCGCCCATTGGTTTGAAGATCACGGAGAAGGCATTTGGCGTCGGCCGAAGATTCCCAATCGCAGCCAAATACGAGATGTAGTTAAAGAAAAACTTTATGAAAAAACTCATCGCACTCTTGTCTGTTCTTACCATAAGCTCTTTAGCACAAACTTCTAGTGCACCTGCCAAGAGTCCGGCCAAAGCAACCACTCAAACGGCAGCCAAGCCCGCTGCAAAAACCACGTCCGCGACAAAACCCGCTTCCGCCGGAACGCAGGTCACAAACGAGGAAGTGGACGCATTCTTGAAGCACATGTTCGGCTTTCAGCCGGGTCTGACCATGAAGGTATTGGCTATCGAGCCGTCAGAAGCTCCCAGCGTCACCAAGGTGACAGTGCAGATCGGCGAAGGTTCGCAGGTCCTTTACGTGCTCCCCGGCGGCAAGTTCGCCATGGTGGGTGACATGATCCCGTTCGGGACTGATCCCTTCGCACCGGCACGCACTAAGCTTGATGCCGGAGCAAGCGGACCCGTTCGCGGCGACAAGTTCGCTCCCGTTACGCTGGTCGAGTTTACGGACCTTCAATGTCCGCATTGCAAGACTGCGCAGCCCTTCATCGAAAAGCTGGCTGCCGAATCGCCGAATGCGAAGCTGATCTACCAACCCTTCCCGCTCCCCATGCACCCATGGGCGAAGCAGGCGGCGGCCTACGCTGAATGTGTGAGTGAGCAAAGCCCCGACGCGCTCTGGAAGTTCAATGACAGCGTCTACGCGGCGCAAGAGCAGATCACCGAAGCCAATGCAACGGAAAAGCTGAATGGCCTCGCCGGCGCTGCCGGGGCCAATGCCGCGACAGTCGCGACTTGCGCATTGAAGCCAGAGACTGCTGCCAAGGTGCAGAAGTCGATCGACCTGGGCTTGAGTGTCGGAGTGGGCGCAACGCCCACTTTGTTCATCCAGGGCCGCAAGGTGATGGGCATCAGCAATGAGAGCCTACCACAACTCAAGGCGATGATCGATTACGAGGCGCAGCAGAAGAAGTAATCAGGTGCCCGGGTCCAGCGTGACGTCCGTCCTTCGGCTTGGATCCACTTTCATCTGCAGAATATGCGGCGTCACCAGGATGATCATCTGATCGCTGGTGCTGTTGGTGCCCGTGTTGCTGAATGCACGTCCGAAGCCCGGCAGGCTTGAAAGCCACGGCAATCCGCTGATGGTCTTGGTGTCTGTCCGGTCCACAGTACCAGCTAGCAGTGAAGTCTCGCCATCGCGCACCGTGATCGTGCCGGTGTATTGCCGGTTTGAGATTGTGGGAATACTGTTCAGCGTCGTCGCTCCCAGCGCTTTGATGGACAAGTCCAATGACATTGTGACGTCGGATGTCATGGTGACCTGCGTCGTCGCTTTGAGCGTGATCCCCAAATCCTCATAACTGATTGACGGCACGATGGGTTGAGCATTCTGCTGCGTGGGCAGACCGGGGATTCCGCTCAGAGTCGATGTAAAGGTGCCCGTAAGGACCGGATACCTATCGCCAATGTGTAAGTTCGCTGCCTGGCCTTGCGATGCGCGCAGGGTCACATGCTCTATGTTCTGGAACAGACTGTGCGATGCACTGAAGCTCACACTGGCAGGGGGTATCACGATGCCGGTTTGAAACAGTCCGCCGCCAATAGTTGCGAACCCCTGCAAAAAGGGTGAGTTTGCCGCTGTCCCGCTTGCGATCAAGGCGCCGATCGCCGCTAAGTCTTGGGGCGTCACTGTCCCCGCTCGAATGCGGTTGAGGATGTCGACACCATTGGGTCCAAGCTTCGCCGCTTCCGTATTGAGGTTGAACATGGTGAACTGCAGCGGGTAATTGATGCCGATCTGCTTCGAGGAGTTTTCGTCCAACCGCATGACCCTCACTTCCAGCAGCACTTGCGGACGCGCGCCGGTCATCGTGTCAATGATCATCTGGGCGGCTTCCAGCGTCTTCTTGGGTGCGCGAATGGTCAGCGTGTTCTGGCTTGCGTCCGTGGCGATGTAACGCAATTCCAGAAGTTGCCGCACGATGTTGGATATCTCCGGCAGCTGTTGGGCGCCGGCTTCTGAAGGGATGTAAAAGCTCTTGACTGACACGCGCTCCAGGTTTCGGCGCGTATCCTGCGTGTCATTGGCGACGATCATCTCCTTGGCCGAATCCGCGATGTAAAAGCACTTCGAGAGTTTGCACGCGATATCCATCGCAGTCTGGAAATCAACATTCTGCAGATCGACTTTAGTGGGATGCGGTGAAAAGGAAACATCGAAAGTTACCGTAAGCCCGAAGGCACGCGCGATAGTTGTGATCAACTGCCGTGTGTCTCCGCGCATGGTGAAGTTCTGCTTGCCGGCTTTGGGCTTGAGCTCTGGTTCAGAGCCAAAATCAAAAATTGGAGGAGCGTAGTTTTTCTTGCTCGTCATGGCCGTGGCATCATTCACGCGTTGCGTCGCATAAGCGTTGCTGGCGTCCAACGCCAACGCCTGTCGGAATTCATCCAGGGCCTGTGTGGGCTGCGAGTTTTCCATCAACGCGTTCCCGCGTTCCATGTGCTCCGCCACCAATTCCTGCCGCACGAACTCCCGCGCCGTGATCGAAGCGGTATCCGCCGGATTCAGCGCCGTGCTCTCTTCTAACAACCCGAATGCCGCCGGCATGGTTTCCCGGTTGCTAGCGAGGCGGATGGCACGCTGCAGAAGTTCCTTGGACTGCTGGATGTCCGCTTTGGAAGGGGCGGCTTTCTTTTCAGCCTCCACCGGTGCCGCTTTGGCCATTGTCTGCTGTGCGTTCGCGGAAAAACACAGGACGCCGATGAGCATGATGCGGACTGCGAGCGAGACTCTGGTGTGCGCTGACATCCTACGAAAGTATTGTACTCAAGAGAGACGTGTTGGCTAGCAAAGGGTTATGCACGCCCTGCGGCAAGGTGGGGCACTATCCCGGCGCAGTCTTTGAGCAGCAGTTCCGGGCCTGTCTTTTGTAATTGCTCGACTGTGTAGATCCCGGTGGCAACGGCAATCACGGGCACGCCCAGTGCCTTGGCCGCTTCCACGTCAAAAGGTGTGTCGCCGACGAAGCAGACACGGGTGCCGACTCCGTGACGTTGGTGAACCTGCTGAAGCGCATCGTGGAAGATGTCTGTCCGCGATTCATGCCCGTCTGAGAATGCTCCGAAAGAGAAATAATCGCGCAGGCCCGCCGCCTCTACTTTGATCCAAGCGATGGTTTCAAGATTGCCCGTGGCGATGCCAAGATATTTTCCGCTCTTATGCAGCGCTCGGACTAGCTCCGAAATGCCAGGGCAGAGTTCAGAACGGACCTGGTGCTTGTTGCGCTCCACCTCGGCGCACATCTCGGCCAAAGCAACCGACCGCTTGGCGTCAAACACCTCATCCGCAACTCCTTCACGCTGCAGAACTGCTCGCAGAATGCCGATATCGGTGTTTCCATGAAGCTGCACACCATCGATCTTGCAGGTGAGCCCAAAGTGTTTTTCCAGCGCGGAATGGAAGGCGTTGTAGTGCGCGCCGCCATAGGCGTTGAGCAGTGTGCCGTCTATGTCGAAGACATAGGCGTCGGCCTCGATCCATCGGGCTGGTTCAGGCACACTACTCCTTCAGGCGTGTACAGCTAAGAGTTTTTCCGAGGCCTAGCGCGAAGCTTTTTTTTCGAGAGATGCAGGTTGGGCGCTACGCGGCGGCCTGCGGCCGTCCTTAAACGCATCGCCATTCGAGCGTCGAGACGCCCGTACATCCAGGTCCAGCTCCGCCAGGGTGCGGCTCAATGTATTGCGATGCATGCCCAGTTGCTTAGCAGCTTTGCATTGGTTCCCCTTGTTCTGCTCAAGGACGTTGGCAATGAATACCTTCTTGAATTCCCGTACGGCTTCCGCATAGAGGATGCCGCTTGAGTTCATCTCAGACACAAGGACTTCCAACTGGTTCTTCACTGGACTTGCCTTTCCTATTTATGAGTGCTGTCTTTAACTCCGGAAGGCTTGCCTTCTTCCGGCTTCTCGATCTGCGAATTCGTTTCCGTGCGGCGCCACATAGTAACGCCGTCTCTGAACATCTGCCTTACATCAGACGGCGCCGCGTAACTTACGGCTCGTGCCGTCACCAAAAAATATCTGCCGAATCGCGAACCTCTCAAGATCCCCGAATCCGGGTAGAACGTCGCGATGGCCAAGACGCCCACAGAGACTATCACTGCTCCGCGAATCAGACCGAACGCCGCGCCGAGCAACCTGTCTGCCCAACCTAATCCGACTTCCTTCATCGCCCATCGCGTGACCTTGCCCGCGATCCCGGCCAGAACACTTACAAAAATGAATATCGTCAAAAACCCGGCGACGTTTGCCGCTGCCTGCGATTTCACGTACTGCAAGAACCACGGTGCTAATCTCCAATACTCCCAGGCCGCCAGGATGTATCCCACCACTACACCGACCAGCGAGAACACCTCGTAAAAGAATCCCTGAGCTGCCGCTACCAGGATCGATAAGACCAGCACAGCGATGATGATCCAGTCGGCTGCTACCAAGCCAACTCCCGCCCGCTCAACCTGCGGAATGCCTCCTGATACTTCTGGCTCGTCTTCTCCGCCACGTCTTCCGGCAATGCCGGCGCCGGTGGCTGCTTGTTCCAGCGAATGCTCTCCAGATAATCGCGGACGAACTGTTTATCGAACGATAACTGCGGCCCGCCGGGTGCATACGAATCCGCCGGCCAGAAACGCGAAGAGTCAGGGGTGAACACTTCGTCCGCGAGAACGATCCCGCGTGCGGTCACACCGAACTCAAACTTGGAATCTGCCAGGATGATGCCCTTCGAGCGCGCATGCTCTGACGCCTTCTTGTACAGACGAAGACTCAGGTCACGAAGTTTCTCAGCGTTGGGGGCGCCGACCCGCGCGACGACGTCGTCGAAGCTGATGTTTTCGTCGTGGCCACTCGTGGCTTTGGCAGCGGGAGTGAACAGTGGCTCGGGAAGCTGATCAGACTCGCGCAATCCTGCCGGCAATTTAATGCCGCAGACCGCTCCCGTCGTTTTGTAGTCCTTCCAACCCGAACCGGAGATGTACCCTCGCACCACGCATTCCACCGGGAACATCTCCGCGCGTTGTACGATCATCGAGCGTCCATGCACCTGGTCTTCGTAAGGCCTCAAACTGTCGGGATACTGCGCAAAATCAGCAGCGATCAGGTGATTCGCGACGATGTCCTTCAGGAAATCGAACCAGAAGAGCGAGAGCTGCGTGAGGACACGGCCCTTGTGCGGGATTCCCGACGCCAGAATGTAATCAAATGCGGAGATGCGGTCTGTCGCAACGAAGAGTAAGCGGTCTTCCTCGGGCAGACGATAGATGTCCCTGACTTTTCCGCGGGCGTGCAGCTTCAATCCCGGGATTTCTGTCTGCAAGATGATGGAATCGAGGACCAGGGGAACGCCTTCTTGTTCCGAAATATTTTTAGAAGAGCAGAGGCGTTATTTTAGAACACGGGAAGGGATTGTCAACGCGTTGAAAAAGTAGTCAACGCGTGCGACAAAACAATTTCACGAAAGATAATTGACAGGAGGGCGACTTTGGTGTGGAGCGCGACGAAAATATTTCTTGCCGCACTCCACAAAGTCTGAAGTTACGCGCTGGCGCGTTGCGCTTCCTCGCCGAACCGCACTGAGACCACTTTCGATACGCCCGGCTCCTGCATGGTGACGCCGTACATCACGGGAGCGGCATTCATCGTGCGCTTACTGTGCGTGATGAGGATGAACTGCGTGTTGCCGCTCATCTCTTTCACAAGGTCAGCGAAGCGTCCAACGTTGGCCTCGTCCAGCGGCGCGTCTACTTCGTCCAGGATGCAGAATGGACTCGGCTGGTACTGGAAGATTCCCACCAGCAATGACAGCGCTGTGAGCGCCTTCTCGCCGCCAGAAAGCAAGAGAACGTTCTGCAGCTTCTTGCCCGGAGGCGACGCAACGATATCGATGCCGCTTTCTGCGGAATTCTCCTCGTCTGTCAAGCGCATGAAGCCCTGCCCACCGCCAAAGAGTTTGGTAAACGTGCGCTGAAAGTTTTCATTGATGACATTGAAAGCTTCTTCGAACTTCTGCCGCGAGATCTGATCGATCTCCTTGATCGTGTTCTGCGTGTTCTCGATCGACTCCAGCAGGTCCTTACGCTGCGCTTCCATGAAGCCGTGGCGCTCAGCCGCTTCTTTGTACTCCTCCAGCGCCATCATGTTCACGGGGCCCATCGCATCGAGGCGTGAACGCATCTCGCGATAAAGTGTGTCTTCCGTGGCCAGCGCGTCGCCTTCGACCAGCGTGATCGTCTGGTCAGCACGCAACTCGTCCGCACCAATGCCTAAGTCATTGAGGCAAGCTTCGCCCATATAGGTGAGATCGGACTGCAGCTTCGCCACTCGCGCGTTCAACTCGCCCTTGCGGTCACGCGCTGCGTCCATCTCATGCCGCGCTTGTTTGAGTTCCTGTTCGATCTCCGCCAGCCGCTGACGCAATTGTTCGGATTCCGTGTGCAGTTCTGTCCCACGTAGTTGTGCGGCTTCGCGCTCGGCAGCCAACGCGACCAACCGCTCCGCGATCTGCACATTCTCCGTCTCGCGCTGCTCTTTCTCGGCGTTCGACGAAGCGATCTGTGTGCGCAAGGACTCAACGCGCGACGCCACCTCCGCGGTCAACGTCTCGATTCGCTGCATCGACGCGGCCGCCGAGCGATGCCGCTCTTCCAGTGTCGCGACCTTCGCCGAAATCTCCGCCACAGCATGCCCGGCTGACTCGCGCGCCGCTCGTAATGACACCAACTCCATCTGCAATGCCGCCGCCGATTGCTCCGCTTGCTCGCGCTGCGTCTCGTGCTGCGCGAGTGATTCGCGCAAGCTCTCGATAGCCGCCTGTTTCTCGCTCCGTTGTGCGTGTACACGGTCCATCTCGGACCGGTATCCGCTCACCCGCTGCTCCGTGCGCGAAATCTCCGACTCCATCTGCTGCAGAGCATGCCCGTGGGTCATCGCCTGCTTGTCCGCCTCACGCAACTCACCTTCGAGCTGCGTCAGCAGCCCAGTCAGGTCATGGATCTCGTGCGTCAGGTTCTGGATGCGCGAAGTCTCTGAATGAATGTCGCGCTCCAACTCGCCGATCAGCTTCAGCACGTCGCGTAGTTCGCGCTTCATGGAGAGTGGCCCTTCGCTGCGCTGCTTACCGCCGGTGACGGTCACGTTGTGGAAGGTCTCGCCGCTAGGTGCGAGATAGAAGGCGTCCGGGTTTTCCAAGGCCAATTCGCGCGCCACCCCTGCATCCGGCGCGATAAATCCACCACGCAGCTTCGGCAAAATCACTTCGAGTGATTTCCCGAATCCATCCAGCACCTGGATGCAACGCGTCAACGGAACGATGGAGTCCCGCGGCAAGGCCGGCTTGCGCGACTCATCCACCGCGAATGAGAACTTCGCCTGCGCATCACTCGGATGTACCAGGAAAGTCGCGCGGCCATCGACGCCGGTCTGCAGCACTCGCAAACCTTCGTCGACCGCATCCCACGATTTCACCACGATATAGTTCAACTCATCGCGAAGGAAGTCTTCGACCACACGCTCGTACTTGTCATCTACCGCAAGGAAGTCAGCCAAAACGCCGACCGGCGCACGCCCTTCGCCCAGCGCACCCGATTGAAACAAGCGCTTCACGGATTCAGTCGAATACCCATGCTCATTGATCACGGCCTCGAGTGAATTGCGCTTGCCCAACAATGTCGCGAACTCCGCGCGCATCGAATCCAGATGCTGTTTGGCTACTGTCTCAGCCGCGCGCTTCTCCTCGATCTGCCCACGAATCTCAGTGATTCGTCCACTGAGGGCCGTCACGCGTTGCGACTCGGTCTCGAATTCCAGCCCTAACTGTCCGCGCTTGCCGCCCATGGCCTCGATATCGCTGAACGCGGCCGCGATCTCGCGCTGCAAACGCTCTGACTCGCGATCCAGCGAAGCATGGCTCTCTTCGTTCTGTGCCATCTGGTTGCGCACTCGGTTGGAGTTGCTGATGATGTCCAGCACGCTCAGCCGCGCGGTCTCCTGCTTGTGTTCCATATCGCCGACCGCCGCTGCTGCCCGCAAGGACTCGTCGCGCTTTGCTCGAGCCTCAGCCTGCGCACCAGCCACGTCCGCCGCCGCTGATTCCAGGATCCCGCGGTTCGTCTCGCGTTCCTGCGTCAATGACTCCAACTGCATCAGCGTGCGCGTTAGCTCTGCCTCAGCTCCCACCGTACGTGCCAGCAGCTCCGCACAACGCTCTTCATTGTTCGTCCGACGCGCCATCGAGCGGTCATTCTCCAGCGCAATGGCGCTCACGCGCTCGCGGTTCTGGTTCGCTTCATCTTCCAACGCATAACCGCGCTGCGTACGTTCAGTGTGCGCTGCATCCAACGCCTCTACGGCCTCAGTCTTCACGCGCATCGCTTCAGTGATCCGCTGCAGCTCGCTCTCGATGGCCGTCGCTTCATTGGCCAGTTGTGCGAATTTGCTCGCCAGGACCACACGCAGCTTTGCCCGCATCTCGTCGCGCAACACGGCATAACGCTCGGCCTTGTTCGCCTGTCGCTTGAGTGAATTCATCTGCCGCGTGACTTCCTCGAAGATGTCATTGATGCGCGAGAGGTTCAGCTTGGCCGCTTCCAGTCGCGATTCCGCCAGCCGCTTGCGCGTCTTGTACTTCGTGATACCCGCGGCTTCCTCGATGATCGCCCTGCGGTCATACGGCTTGCTGCTCAGGATCTGCCCAATGCGCCCCTGCTCGATGATCGCGTACGACTCAGGTCCCAGGCCGGTGCCCATAAAGATGTCTTGGATGTCGCGCAGTCTGCAGAGCTTGCCATTGAGCAGGTACTCGCTGGCTCCGGTCCTGAACAACCGGCGTGTGACCACGATCTCGCCTGCTCGCAACTGCGAATTGCTGAACTTCCTGCGCCGGATCTTTAACACAACATTGTTCGGATCTGCGCTGACTTGGCTCTGCGCATCGTCCCCTTGCAACGCAGCAGACGCCTCTGCCTCCGGTGTCTCTGCTTCTCGCGGCATGTCGCCCGGCTCTTCATTCTCGTCTGACTGCAGGGTGATCAGATTTCCGTCTTTATCGAACTTCTGTCCCGGCTGCGCTTCAAGCGTGGCCGCTTCCGCATCCGCCATCGCGTTGCTGCGGACAGTCGCCTCATCCCAGTCATCGTTGAATTCGTCATGGATATCGATCTGCGGCTCAGCGTTCGCATCTGCGCCGTCATAGATTTCAGGATCGATCAGCGTCAGAGACACTTCCGCCATGCCCGTCGCTTTGCGATCGCGCGTGCCGGCAAAGATCACGTCCTCCATTCGCACACCGCGTAGGCTTTTCACTGACTGTTCGCCCAGCACCCAGCTGATGGCGTCAGAGATGTTCGACTTGCCGCACCCGTTCGGCCCCACCACCGCGGCGATACCTTCACCATGGAACTTGAGTTCGGTGCGGTCGCAGAATGACTTGAATCCCAGGATCTGCAGTTTCTTCAGTTTGAGCAACGTCATGCTCCTCATAGCAGCCACTACGACTGCTTCAGTAAAAGACAAACACGCAAACGCCCGCCATCAGGCGAACTGCCTTAATCGGCGGAAGAGATTGCTGCCAAATCTGATCGTTAACCGGAAGTCCGCTTTACAGGACCCTTCCAGGGCGAGTGGAGAAGGTCCGGAACTTCGCGCTTAATGGCTCAAAAATAACCCTGTTAGCTACAGCGGTCAAGGCTTAAACGCAATATCTTGTGGATTAGTTTCCACTTACCCATTATATTGCACCACTGATGCAGCAACCAAGCAAAACCGCGCCTCAAATTGGCGCGAACGCACTTTGGATTGTCATCATTTGGGATACTTCAGAGAGCCGCAGAGTGAGAACATCATACTCTCACCCCTGTGGAAAAGCCAGCAATAATAGGCCTTTCAAGCACTTTTCATGACCCAGACTGAAGCCAGGCAAAAATACCAATTCCGTTGGACCGTACTAGGCGCGGCCGTCGTCCTGCTGAGTTCTGCGTCCTTGCTGCAACTATCGTCGGCCAGCGGCTCTTTCGTCGGCCTTATCGTTGCCAGCGTACTGGGTTCCGGCTGGCTGGCTCAGCGCCATTTGCAGCAGGAAGGCGGTCATCAAGGTTTTCAGGCGGCCCAACGCGTCCGCCTAGCGCTGATAACGATACTAACTTTGGTAGCCATTGCCAGCTGTCACGCTGATCTTCGGCTGGTCATGATCGCGGCGGGCCTGATGCTATGGACAGCCGCAGTCAGTGCGTTCCTACAAATCACCGCACGCAACACCCCCGGACAGATCGCCTTGCTCGTTTACGTGCAGTACGCGGGCGACTACCTCGCAGCACTATTCCTAGTGATTTCGGGAATGAACTGGCTGCTTGTTGCTGGAGCACTTGTGTTCGCTGGCAGTACGGCATCTGTCGCTGGGCAGAACAGAAGCGCTCGCCTCGTCCCCAGCGTCATTCTCTCTGCCGCAGCGTTGTTCCTGTTTGCCATCCCGCCGTCCGCGCGGCTGTTCGCCATTTATCTGACTGCCATCGTCGCACTGGCCACCTGGAGTGCGCACCATTGGTTAGTGCTGGCTGACCACCTGCGCGGCCTCACGGCCTCTGCGTCGGACGGATCAACACCTCGCTGACGAACGACTGCGGCGCCTGCGTTACCAGCATCGCCACGGTGTGGGCCACGTCTTCCGGCTGCAGCATCTTGCTTTTGTTCTTGCCTTCGTGCGGACTCAGTTCCGTATCCACCGAACCCGGGCAAACCACAGAGACACGAATGTTGTGAGCACGCAACTCCTCCGCCACCGAATAGCTCAATCCATTCAGTCCCCACTTGGAGGCTGCATACGCGGCACCCCTTGGTAGCGCATTCTTTCCTGCCAGGGAAGAGACGTTGATGATGTGTCCATCCTTTGCCTCGATCATTGCCGGGGCGAACGCACGGATGCAGTAGTACACACCGCGCAGATTCGTGTTCAACACTTCATCCCATTTATTGGGCTCCATCTCATGCAGCGGTTGCGCGAATGCCCCGATGCCGGCGTTGTTCACCAATATCGTCACCGCTCCTAGTTCCTTCCTTATCTTCTGAGCGGCGGCTCGCACTGAACCCACATCCGTGACGTCACACTCCACCGCCAGTGCCTTCCCGCCTGCCTCTGCTATTACCTTCACGATCTTCTCTAACGGCCCCGTAGTCCGCCCGCACACGGCCACCTTGGCGCCCATTGCCGCTAGCTGTTCAGCGATGGCCGCGCCGATCCCGCGACCTCCGCCTGTCACTACCGCGACGCTGTTTTTCGGCAAGTTTTGCATGCCCATGCGTTCTACCTCCGGTGTCTAGAGTCAATTGGACTGTACAGATGCGGGGCTCCAAGATGCGTACAAACAAAATCCAGAGTTCTGCATCTTAACGTACCAGTTACCCATAACAGGGATGCTTGCTTAAAAGTGGGTTGCGTTTCTATAATCCATGGGCACCGCTTCATGTGGCCCCCGCCAGGTGCGGTTGCGGGCAGCTTTATGAGCTGTTTCGCCATCAGTCACATGGATGTACCGGGCCCCGCGTTGTCCAAACGCTGCACCACTTTCGGCCAGAGCTACCGGGATGGGTTCGCGGCGCGTTTCCGCTAAGTACAAGACGCACTGATTAAGGAGCAATCTGAATGAGGAAGTTCATCATTGCCGCGACTCTTACCTTGACCGCCGTAGCGGTCGCCCAAACCGGCACAGCCCAGCCCCAAGGTTCACAGCCCCAGGGAACACAAGCGCAGGCCCCCGCTGGCGCACAACAGACCAAGACCATCAAAGATCCCACCGAATACAACGCTTACATCACTGCCACCCAGGTCGCCGATCCCGCGCAAAAAGCCGCGGCGCTCGAAGCCTTCGTGCAGCAGTACCCCAACAGTGTAGTGAAAGAAGACGCGCTGAACGCCGCCATGGGCGCGTATCAGCAGGCGGGCAATACTGCGAAGAGCACCGCCATTGCCAACCAGATCCTTCAACTCAATCCGAATAATGTTCCCGCTTGCGTCGTGGTCGTCTTCGGGATGCGCCAGCAGGCTGTGCAGCAGGGCAATGCGCAAACCGCGATTCAGGCCGGCCAGATGGCTGAGCGCTGCATACCCTCGCTGCAGACTTGGAAGTTCGAAGGCGACGAGGCGACAGTAGCCAAGCAGAAAACCGTGTTCACTTCGATCTTGAACAATGCCGCCGGTACGGCTGCCTTACAACAAAAGGATTACCCGAAGGCGCAGAAGTATTTGGAAGCTGCAGTGGCAGCTAATCCCGCCAGCCCAGACGATACTTATAATCTCTCACTCGCCTACCTGTTGCCGAAGCCCAATACCGACGAGAACACCCAGAAGGGTCTCTGGTATGTCGCTCGTGCGCTCAACATGGTGGCCGGTAATGCCGCCGCGGAAAAGCAGATCGGCGACTACGGTAAGAGCGTCTATCGCCGTTATCACGGCGGTGAAGACGGATGGCCTGAGTTCGTAGCAGCAGTGAAGGCGGCCAACAATCCGAATCCCCCCGCTGATCTCGCCACTATGATCAAGAAGGCACCTTCACCGGCTGAACAGGTCAAGGCGATTATCGAGAAGTATCCAGATTTCACACAAGCCGACTTCGGCACATGGGTCTTGGTATTGACCTACGGTGACCAGCCGACTAAGGACAGTGCTTTTGCCCAGTTGAAGGACAAGGCCTTCAAATTCCAAGGTCAGGTGATCAGTGCGGACGAGAACTCAGTCGACGTCGCTCTCACGCAGGACGCCATCGACGCGAAGAAGCCTGAAGTCCACGTCACCATGGAAGAGCCCTTCAAGAAGGTGCCTGCGGCTGGCAGCCAGTTCCAGTTTCAGGGAACAGCACAGTCCTACACCTCTGAACCGTTCTTGATCACCATGGACAAAGGCATTGATCTCAGTCCGAAGCCGAAAGCCCCAGTGCGCAAGCCGCCGGCGAAGCGTCCGGCTACCCGCAAGAAATAGACCGACCGGAAACACGAAAAGGCAGCGAGTCATCGCTGCCTTTTCTTTTTGTACTTGTCTTTTACGGGTGCTACTGTCCCAGCATCAGCCTCTTGATCGAACTGGCGCGTCCCGTCTTCGCGTCGCACTCGATGACCACCGCGCACATCCTGGGATCATTCTTCGCCGCTTCGAACTTTCCTGGCATGTTCGTCAGAAAGCGCTTCAACACCATCTCTTTCTCCACGCCAATGATGCTGTCGTAGGGCCCGCTCATGCCCACGTCGGTCTGATAAGCCGTGCCATTGGGGAGAATGCACTCATCAGCTGTGGGCACGTGGGTGTGCGTTCCCAGCACAGCAGTGACGCGCCCATCAAGGTAGTAACCCAATGCCATCTTCTCTGACGTCGCTTCGGCGTGAATATCGATCAGAATGACCTTCGCCTTCGTGCTCGAGACTAGCTTGTCCGCCAAGCGGAAGGGGTCGTCGTTGGTCGCCATGAACACGCGGCCTTGCAGGTTGATCACCGCGTAGGGAACGCCACTCTTGGTCGTGCCCTCATAGAATCCCGTTCCGGGTGTTCCTGCCGGATAGTTCGCCGGGCGCAGCACCCGCTTCGCCCGCGAATTCGCGTCGCCATTCGCCGAATTGAAATAATCGACGATCTCCTTTTTGTCCCACACGTGGTTGCCGGTAGTAAGCACGTCAGCGCCCAGGTCGAATAACTCATCGGCGATGGCCGGTGTTACGCCAAAGCCGCCTGCGGAGTTCTCCGCGTTCATCACGATCAGCTCGACCTTGTTGGACTCGACGACATGATGCAGGTGTTCTTTGACGATCTTCCGTCCCGGACTGCCAAAGATGTCACCGACAAAGAGGATATTCACAGCTCTCTATGTTACCAGCCGAGGTGTAAGCAGGCTCGCTAGCGTGTCAGCTCAGCGCTGCGCAAAAAATCGTAGTTTCCCGATGGCGAAAAGTGCAGGTTCTTAACCCGATGCGTATGCACGGCTGTCATATCCAGATACCAGAGGTCGATGTACGGCAAGTCTTCCGCTAACTGCGATTGGATCTTGTAGTACAACTCCTTCCGCTTGTTCTGATCAGGCTCAATGCGCGCCGCATCGATCCACGTGTCCACCTGCTTATTCATGTAATATCCGCGGTTCGCACGCTTCGGCGCGAAACTGGCCGAGTGATACACATGTTCAAAGATGCCCGGGTCTTCGTTGTCCCCCAGCCAGCGCAACGAATAGACCTGGAAGGCGCCCTTCACCACGTCGGAATAGAACGTCGCGAACTCAAATGTGCGGATATCCAGCGCAATCCCCACTTCACGTAACTGCTGCTGCAGGACGGCTGCCAGCAATCGCGTGACTTCCTCAGTCGATGTCTTCATCGTCAGGTGAAAACGGACGCCGTTCACTTCGCGATACCCCGCATCATCCAGGGTCTTGCGCGCGCGCGCCGGATCATGCGGATACTTCCGCACATCCGGATTGAAACCCCAGTGGCTCGATGGAAGGATGCTGTCCGCCGGCTTCGCCATGTCGCGAAACAGATAATGGATCATCGCCTCGCGGTCGATGGCATATGCGATAGCCTGCCGCACGCGCGCATCTTTCAAGATCGGGTCGCGAAAATTGAACGCCAGGTACATCATCACCGTGCCGGGTCCGTCTTCGATCTCAAGCTTCTGGTCACCGCGTAGCGATTGCAGCATGTCCGGCGTTAAAGCGTTGATGGCTACATCCGCCGAGCCTTTGCGTAATTCAAGCGCCCGCGTCGTGATGTCAGGGATAACCGCGAACCGGACCCGCGCCACCTTCGCCTTCTCGCCCCAGTAATTGTTATTGCGCTCGACCACCAGCTCGTTGTCTTGCTCTTCGCTCACGAACTTGAATGGTCCGGTGCCGTTCGGTGCATGTGCCAATTCTTTTCCACTGCCGTAGGGAACGATTCCCAGCGCTCCATCGCTCAGGTTCCATAGCATCGAAGCATTGGGCGAGGCCAGGTGTAGAACGACCGTGAAGTCGTCCGGCGTCTCCACCTTCGAGATCAATTTGTATGTACTGGATTTCGACGACACCACTGCGCCATTGATCAAGGACTCAAGAGTCCACTTCACATCGCGCGAGGTTAGCGCTTGTCCATTGTGAAAGTGAACGTCCTGTCGCAGATGGAAGATGTATGTCTGTGGGTTTGGCATCTCCCAGCGTTCCGCAAGCGATGGTTGCAGATTGAAGTGTTCATCGCGCCGCACCAGCGAGTCGTACAGCAGCTTCCCGATGCGCTCTGACTGATTATCAGTCCCGATGCGCGGATCGAGGTTCGCCGGGCTGCTCTCGATGATCATCACCAGCGTGTCGTCCGGAGCGCGACGCCCACACGACGTCAGTAGTACCGCGCAGCAAAGCGCGATCAAGCATCGCGCCCACTTTGCCGGTTTACGCATAAGAGATCTTGCCCAGCACTACCGGACGCTTCGCTCCAGTCGCAGAAGGCACATTCGACGGCCGGCGATTCCAGGTCTGGTACGCCAGCATCGCGAAAGCAATCGCCTCTTTGGCTTCCGCGGGGACACCGAATTCATCAGAGGATCGCATCTTCAAACCCAGCGGCTCGATCTCTACGCGCAACATTTTCATCAGCGTCCGATTCTTCGCGCCGCCGCCTGCGACCACGTAATCTGCAAACTGGCCATGCTTCATAATGAACTGCCGCAGTGCATCGCCGATTGACTTTGCCGTCAACGCTGTGGCCGTCGCGATCACATCTTCTTTCTTTGCTCCCCCGCACGAGCTGAGGAACTCTTCGACAAACTCTCTGCCAAACTCCTCTCGCCCTGCAGTCTTAGGCGGACGCTTCTTGAAGTATGGATGCCGCAGGGCTTCGTTCAACTCCGCATCAATGATTGTTCCCGCTGCCGCGACCTTCCCACCGCGATCGAATCTCTCTCCGAACAAGCGCTCCATGCAGCCATCGATCACCATGTTCGCTGGGCCGGTGTCGAACGCGATTAGATCCTTTGTCTTCGCATTCGCTGGAATCGCAGTCAGGTTCGCAATACCGCCCAGATTCTGCAGTATCCGTCCGCGCTTCTTGTCGCGATAGACCACATAATCCAGAAAGGGAACCAGCGGCGCGCCTTTGCCGCCCGCCGCCATATCCGCGGGCCGAAAATCCGAAACGACATCTACGCCTGAACGCTCAGCCAGCACTGCGCCCTCACCTAGTTGCCAGGTGCAATTCACACTCTCAGCCAGGAAGTTGGCTCTCTCGCCCTGATGATAGATCGTCTGACCGTGGCACCCCACCAGGTCGAGTTTTATCACGCCGGACTTCCGCATCGCCGTCGTCACCGCCTTGGCATACAGCTCGCCCAGCAAGAAGTCCATGCGAGAGATGTCAGCCACGCGGGCCGCCGGCGCATTCATGAGCCCAAGAAGTGCTTCGCGCACGGCCGCCGGGTAATCGGCATGCGAATGCCGCACCAACTGGAACCGCAGCTTCTCATCGCGCCCGCTGATGCGAACGATGGCTACATCGATCCCGTCGGCCGACGTGCCGCTCATCACTCCCGCCACAATCATTTTGACGCCCATTTCGGCGTAGCCTTAGTGAGTTTGGCGTGAAAGCTCTCCTGCTCCGAGCGGAGCCTCAGTACGGTCTTCTCCGTCGGACGCGGCCCGCTCTTCTTCAGTGCTTTGGCCTTTGCCTTGAAGCGCAACACATGGTTCGCCGCATGATCGACGATGCGCCCAAACTTGGTGTCACGCTCGGCCTCACGGACGATCGCCTCTAGCGTCGTGTGCACATCTTCTTCCTTGTGGCATACCAGGAACATATCCGAACCCGCCCGCATGGTCCGCACCGCCGCGTCCTGCATCGACGCCGCCGCCAGCACTCCGCCCATCTCCAAGTCATCAGCCAGCACGATCCCGCGATACCCGATCTTCTTCTTCAAGATGTCATTGATCCACTTGCGTGAGATGGACGCCGGCGTTCCGTCCTTCGTCACCGCCGGATACGCCGCATGCGCCGTCATCACAAAAGGGAACTGCTTATGCAACTTGCGATAAGGCAAAAGGTCTTCGTCCCACAATCTCTTCCACGCCTTGCCGATCACCGGCAACGTGTCATGACTATCGAGAGTGCCCTCGCCTAACCCTGGATAGTGCTTACCGCAGCCCAGCACATTCGCGGCGGCAAGTCCTTTTAGGAATTCGCCAACATATTTCACGGTCTCTTTCGCATCCGGTGACGCCGTCCGCGAACCCAGCACGGCTCGCGACGCTGGCAATCCCAGATCAGACACCGGAGCGAAATTCGTGTTGAACCCGAAGGCTCGCGCCTCGTGTCCCAGGATCTCTCCCGCGCGCCGGTACAACTTGCGGTCCTTCGTGGCCGCGACCTGGGCTGCCGAATGGGTAGTGCAAACTAAGTCACGCAAGCGATCGACCGTGCCGCCTTCAAGATCCACGCACTTGAACAGAGGTGTGCCTACAACGTGCCCGCAGGCGTCCAAAAAGTCGTAACACTGTTGCGCAGTTTCGATATTGCGTTTAAAGAAGATGATGCCGCCCGGCTGCACCTCAAACAGGAATTGACGCAGGTGCGCGTCCAACTCAAGCCCATGCAAACCGATGATCATCAATTGTCCGGCCTGTTGCTTGAGAAAGCGGGTCTTGTTCATCTACTCGACCTGCTTTTTCAGCTCATGCAGCAGATTGAGCGCGTCCAGCGGAGTCAGTTGGTTCACATCAGCGGCCTTCAATCGGTCCACAACTTTCTGCGATAAGGGCGTAAAAATCGTCAACTGCGCCTGCGCCGGCTCGACTGCGCCCGGCGACAGTTGCTCAGTCAAGCGATGTTCCTGCGACTCATGCTCCTGCAGCACCTCACGGGCCCGTTCGATGACCTTACTCGGTAGCCCCGCCAACTTGGCGACTTCAATGCCGTAGCTCTTGTCCGCTGCGCCCGGTTCCACCTTGCGCAGGAAAACGATACCCGATGGATTCTCCTTCACGGACACATGAAAATTCTTTACGCCATTCAGTTTGTCCGCCAGTTCTGTGAGTTCGTGATAGTGGGTGGCAAACAGCGTCTTCGCTCGCGTCTGCGCATGAATGAATTCGATCGACGCCCAAGCCAGCGCCAGTCCGTCATAGGTCGCCGTGCCGCGTCCCATCTCGTCCAGCAATATTAATGAGCGCGGCGTTGCCGTATTCAGGATGGCCGCTGTCTCCGTCATCTCCACCATGAACGTAGAACGACCGCGCGCCAGGTTGTCACTCGCACCGATGCGCGTGAATACTCGGTCGACGATCGGTAGCCTTGCGTTGCGCGCCGGCACGAACGAACCCATCTGCGCCATCACCGCGATTAACGCTGTCTGCCGCAGGTAAGTGGACTTGCCGCCCATGTTCGGCCCGGTCAGTACGATGATCGACTGCTTCGCGCCATCCATAAAGAGATCGTTGGCCACGAACCGGTCGCCGCTGCGCATGATCTCCTGGCACTCAATCACCGCATGTCGTCCTTCCACGATCTCCATCTCGCCGGAATCATCGAACTTCGGACGGCAATAGTCGCGCGCTGCCGCCGTATGCGCCAGACCACAGAGAACATCGACCTCCGCTAACGCTAGCGATGTCTGCCGGATGCGCTTCGCCTCGCCAGCAATGAATGTACGCAGCTCGCCGAAGATCCTACGCTCGATCTCCACGATCTTCTCTTGCGCATCCAGAACCTTGCTCTCGTACTCCTTTAACTCGGGGGTGGTGAAGCGCTCAGCGTTTACCAGCGTCTGCTTGCGGTCGTAGTCGGCCGGTGCGAGGTGCAGATTCGCTTTGGATATCTCAATGTAATAACCGAAGACAGAATTGAACTTGATCTTCAGCGAGCCGATGCCCGTCCGCTCGCGCTCCCGCTCCTCCATCTTCGCGATGTACTGCTTGCCGTTGCGGTTCAGCCCACGCAGCTCGTCGAGTTCCGCATGCATTCCATCAGCGATCACGCCACCGTCGGCCAGCGATATCGGGGGGTCCGCGACGATCGTCTTCTGAATCCGCTCTCGCACATCCGCCAGCACGTCCAGGAGACCGCCTAACTCACCCAAGCGCTTCGCTGAAAGTCTCGCTAGTGCCGCCTTAATCGCGGGCAATCTGCCTAGGGAGTCCGCCAGTGCCAGCAGGTCGCGCGCGTTCGCAGACTCCAGCGTTACCCGGCTCAGCAATCGCTCCAGGTCAAGCACGCCATCCAGCGTTCGCCGCAATTCTTCGCGAGCGATCAGATCTTTCACTCCCGCTTCCACCGCATCCAGCCGCGCAGCGATGACTTGCAGTTCTACCGATGGCCGCAATATCCATGCCCGCAGAAGGCGTTTGCCCATTGGTGTGAGCGTTGCGTCGATCGCGCGGAACAGCGTTACTTCATTGCCCGCTCCAGCGAAGATCGGTTCTACCAATTCCAGATTGCGAACCGTCACCGCATCTAGCACCAGGCACTGTTGCCGGTCGTAGAATCCGATGCGGTCAATGTGTTCCAGCTGCCCTTTGCGCGTCGAGCGAACGTAGTGCAGGATCGCGCCCGCCGCTGCCGCGGCCGCATTACGCCCCGCTAATCCATAGCCTTCCAGTGAGAGCACACCGAACTGGTTTTCCACCAGCGGGACCGCGTAATCCGGCGCGAAGGCCCAATCCTCGAGCGGTGTCTCCGTGAATGTCGGCTTGACCGGCGCGGTATCTACCTCCTGCTTGGCTGCGCCGCGGTCGAACAGCGGCAGAGTAGAAGGGAAGAGCAACTCCCGCGGACGCAACTGCTGCAACTCATCCATCACCCGGCGTTCTGCGTCGGGCCCCTGAAACTCCGTTGCGCGAAATTCCCCGGTCGAAAGGTCCAACACCGCCAGTCCCACTGTTTGCTCCACTCGTGCCAGCGCCGCCAGAAAATTATTCTCTTCGGAGGCGATTGACGCGTCCAGCGCCGTCCCCGGAGTGAGCACCTGGGTCACCTCTCTGCGCACGATGGTCTTCGTCGCCTTGGGATCCTCCATCTGTTCGCAGATGGCCACCTTGAATCCCTTGCGCAGCAGCTTCGCCAGGTAGTTCTCGGCAGCGTGATAAGGCACGCCACACATCGGCACGGCAATATCTTTTTCTTTATTTCGCGAGGTGAGAGTGATCTGTAGCTCGCGCGCCGCGGTCACCGCATCTTCAAAGAAGAGTTCGTAGAAGTCGCCTAGCCGGAAGAAAAGCAGCGCATTGGGATGCTGCTTCTTGATAGCGGCGTATTGCCGCATCAGGGGCGTGGAGGGCTCGCTCATGGTGGGCGTCGTCAAAGTGTTGGCGGATTATATCAATAGTCATCCAGCGTTCTTCTGTGCAAAAAAAAGCCATCCCTGTCGCGCAAGGAATGGCATTCAGTGAGTATTCGGTGCAACGCGCAGCGGCTCAGTGCGACTCCGTCTTCGCTTTGGCTTTTTCGCGGGGAATCACCACCATGAGATTGTCGGGCTTGCCCTCATTTGTTAAGAAGGGTGGGCCATCTGCCGGGCCGCTCAGCCCCAAGTCCTTGTATGTGATGCCCGGCGCATGGAACATCAAGTGTCCTGGAACATGGATGACCTTACCGGTTGCGTCGTCCACGATGTAGGTTGATTCTGACAGCATGTAGATCAAGCCAGGTTTGGTAGGGATCTTGAACCTCCCACTCTTGAAACCCTGGTCTACTAGGCGCTTGATCTCCGACTCGGAGGTCCCTTTGGCACGTTCGGTCTCTCGAAAAAGGGCTGGTTGCAGAGTCGTCGCACTTCCTATGGCGTCATAGCATTGGGGTTCGATCGTCCCTGTCGTGCCGACAATATTCCGCTCGATCAGGCAGCTAAAGCCATTGCTGCCTGCACGCGCTTTTTCATATCCAGTCTTCGTTAAAACGTAGATTGTGGCTTTGCCGGAGACTGATTTCGGCGCGGCAGACTGTGCCAACTCGATCTGTGTTTGCCGCGGCATACTAGCGTCGAAATGTGGCGGTTTCTGCACTTCTTGAGCGAAACAAAGGGGCACCAACACGAACCACAGCAGGTTTTTCATGCTTTTCTCCACGATTTCAAAGATTGTGCCAGCACTCCGCCTGCCAGATCGGCTTTCAGCTACTTGTATAATCAAGGGTTCCGCTCCCTTATGCCGCATCTCTGGTTGCGAGTCGCCGTTGCGTTCTACAGTCTGGGTCTGGTCTATGCGTTGCTCACGCTCACCGGACGACGCAGCGCCATCGGCAAACTCATCATCCCGGCCCTGGCGCTCGCCACCTCATTTCATTTCGTGTCGCTGATCGAAGTCTTCGCCGCCACCGGCGATCCCGCTCCAGTGACCATTTACCAGTTCGAATCCGTCTTCGCCTTCGTCCTGATGATCAGTTTCTTTGGCGTCTATTGGCGATACAAGACGACCTCTCCCGGTATCCTCGTGTTTCCGTTGGTGTTCCTCCTCGGCCTGTCGGCCACCCTAGGCGAACAGCCTGTGCAATTCTCGACGCCGCTCCTTCGTAGTGGCTGGATCATCGTTCACATCACGCTCATCCTCGGCGGATACGCAGCTCTGTTCTTCAGTTTCGCCTCCAGCATCATTTACTTGATCCAGGAACACAGCATCAAGTCCAAGCGACTTGACGGTCTGCTCGCGCGCCTTCCGGCGCTCGAGATCATGGACGACCTGGGCGTGCGCTCCCTGCAACTCGGTTTTCCCTTCATGACGCTCGGTCTCATCGCCGGATGCGTCATCGCGCAGGTCAGCTTCGGACCAACCTATTTCCTGGATCCCAAGATCCTGCTCACATTACTCATGTGGGCGGTCTACATGGTGCTACTTTTCACACGATGGTCCGCAGGATGGCGCGGACGCCGTGCCGCAGTGCTTTCCACCGTTGCCTTCGTCGCCGCGACCCTTGCCTGGTCTGCCAGCTACTTCAGCAGCGTGCATAGGTATCTCGCCCCGTGACTCATAACATGAGATACACGCTGCTGGGCATCAATCACAAGACTGCGCCGGTCGAAGTCCGCGAGAAGCTCGCTATCCCCGAATCACATCTTCCCGAGGCGATGCGCCGTCTCGTCACGCATCCTGGCGTTGCGGAAGCAGTCATCTTTTCTACCTGTAATCGCGTCGAGTTGATGGCGCGTTTTGCCAACCAGCCTCCGGATCTCTACGCCTTCCTCTACGAATATTTTGGTGTATCGCCTAAATCGCTCTTCGGTCAGCTCTATCAGCACAATGATCGCGATGCCGTCCGTCATCTCTTCCGCGTGGCTTCCAGTCTCGACTCCATGATCGTGGGCGAGCCCCAGATCTTGGGCCAGGTGAAGGAGGCGTATGCGACCGCCCGCAGTGTCGGCGCCGTTCACTCCAGCCTCGACACGCTTCTTACTCGCGCCTTCGCTGTTGCCAAGCGCGTGCGCACTGAGACGGCAGTAGGGAACTCAGCGGTCTCGGTTGCCTCCGTGGCCGTCGAACTCGCGAAGAAGATCTTCGGTTCGCTGCAGGGCAAGCATGTTTATCTTGTCGGCGCAGGCAAGATGAGTGAGCTCGCCGCACGACATTTAGTGGCCCATGGTGCCGGCGCGGTCTTCGTGGCCAACCGCACCCATGAACGCGCTCTCGAACTCGCGGACAAGTTCTCCGGCAAAGCCATTCTCTTCGAACAACTGTATGACACCGCCGCCGACGCTGACATTATCATCACCTCAACCGGCGCGCCCCATCACATCTTCCGCCGTGAGCACGGCGAGATGTTCCTGCAGAAGCGCAAGAACCGGCCCATGTTCTTTATCGATATCGCCGTTCCCCGCGACGTCGATCCCGCGGTGAACGCTCTCGACGGCATCTTTGTCTATGACATTGACGACCTGCAATCTGTCGTTGTCTCTCACGCCGCCGATCGTGAAAAAGAGGCTGCGCGCGCCGAACGCATCATCGAGCAAGAGGTCACGCGCTTCTACGAACGACTCGATACACTCGATGTCGTCCCCACCATCGTCTCGCTACAAGACCACCTCGAGACCATCCGTCAGGCGGAGATCGACAAAGTCCGCGGCCGCCTCGGAGATCTCACGCCCGAACAGGAACTCGCGGTCGAGTCCATGACCAAAGGCATCGTTAACAAAGTCTTGCACACGCCTATCTCGACACTGAAGTCGGCCGCGCGTGAAGCCAAACAAAAAGATCCTGAATCCACCACTATCATCGAATTAGTGCGCAAGCTCTTCAATATCAGTTCCGTCCGCACGGAGAAACCTCACACCGAAGAAGAAGAGTTGCAAAACAAAACATCGCAAGAAAGCATCAAATCCTGATGCCTCATCTCCGAATCGGCTCGCGCGGCTCCCAGCTCGCGCTTTGGCAGGCGAATCACGTCGCGGATGCCTTGCGCTTCGCCGGTCACACTGCCGATATCACCATCATCAAAACCACTGGCGACAAGTTCCTCGATGTGCCTCTCTCGCAGGTCGGCACTAAAGGCATGTTCACCAAAGAGATTGAAGACGCGCTCGAAGCCAAGCAGACCGATCTCGCCGTCCACAGTCTCAAAGACCTGCCGACCGAACTCGCTCCTGCGTTCACCATCGCAGCTGTACTGAAACGCGAAGATCCACGCGATGCCTTCGTCTCGGTGAAGTTCGGGTCCATCGCAGAGCTTCCGAAGAACGCCCGCATTGGCACCAGCAGCCTGCGCCGCACCGCGCAACTGCGTGCTCTTCGCGCTGACCTCGACATCCAATCTCTTCGTGGCAACGTCGACACCCGGCTGCGAAAGCTCGCCGAAGGAGACTACGACGCCATCATCCTCGCGCACGCTGGATTGCGACGCCTTGGTCGAACCGAACATGTCCGCGCGGTTCTTGAGCCGAACATCATGTGTCCGGCTGCCGGACAAGGCGCTTTGGCCATCGAAACGCGCAAAGACGATTCCATCACCCGTGACCTACTCGCATTCCTCGATGATGCTGACACGCGTGCCGCCACGCAATGCGAACGCGCATGCCTCAACGCTCTCGGTGGCGGATGCCAGGTCCCCATCGGCGCCCACGCCTATCGCATGTCTGATGGCAACATTTGTTTGAACGCAGTCGTCGCTCGCCCTGACGGCTCCGAGGTACTCCGCGCCGACGAATGCGGCGATGACGCACGGATCCTGGGCACAGAAGTCGGCTTGCGTTTATTCGAGATGGGCGCGCGTGAGATCCTCGCCGATGTCGAAAAGGCCGGAGTCACCGCACCTGAACAGCCTTGATCTATGACCGCGCCCGCCGATTCTTCCAACCACTCCAACCAACACCCTCTGGCCGGCAGGCGCGTCCTTATTACTCGCGCCCATCACCAAGCGGCAGAGATGGCGCGTGAACTCGAAGCCCTTGGAGCAACCGTCATCTCGATTCCTACTATCGAGATACGCCCACCGCAGTCGTTCCAACCGCTGGATAAAGCGCTCAAGAAGATCCCCGCTTACGATTGGCTCATCCTCACCAGTGTTAATGGCGTTAACGCACTTGCCAAGCGTCTCGACAAAGTTGAGATGCATGCCGGCATGCTGAAACATCTCTCCATCGCAGCCATCGGCCCCGCCACGCGCGATGCCATCGAGAAACTCCGCCTCAAGGTCGCCGTCACACCCGACCAGTACGTCGCCGAATCTGTCGTTTCCGCACTGCGCAACAAAGTAGCGGGGAAGCGCGTTCTGCTCATCCGCGCCAAGGTCGCGCGCGATGTCATTCCACAGGAACTGCGGCAGGCCGGCGCCGAAGTCGACGTCGCCGAAGCCTACGAGACCGTGCTACCCACTAACTCCGCAGAGAAATTGCGGTCGCTTCTCGCCGATTCAACCCAGCGTCCACACGTCATAACTTTCACCAGTTCGTCCACTGCCGCCAACTTCATCACACTGCTCGGCGCGGGCGTCAGCCCCAAAGATGCTCTGCAAGACATTACCCTCGCCTCCATCGGCCCCGTCACCACCATGACACTCTCGGAGAACGGCCTCCGCGCCCAGATCGAAGCCGCCGACTACACCATCCCCGGTCTCATCGCAGCAATCGTCAAACACTTCGCTGCAAACGCCGGCTGACGGCAGCAAGAACTAAACGAGATCGACTGAAGAAGAACGGTGATTTTCCAAATATTCCACCGTTGTTTTCCTCCAATAGGGGAAGAGCAAAAGACCAGTTTCAGATTCGGTCTGCCAGGCCGACTCATTCCAGGATTCCAGGGTCCAACGATAGGCGTAGCGCCCTTTTTTGAGGACCTTTAGACGACAGCGCCCGAATACTCCAAAAGCAAAGCATTCGGCTGCCCCAGTCAAAGATGTGAATTCTTCGTGCCAACCGTCGAAGCCGACGGTGAAATCCTTTCGTCCTCGCGAGATCCAGACATCAAATCCGGATGGCTCGTCCGCCTCGACTTTCAGAAATCCCTTGCTAGAAGAGAGCTTAAGGCACCCGCTCGCCGCGATCTTTGACTGAAATTCTTCCAGGCTGTTCATTCGGCGCGATTTTACACGAGTGCACGGTGCCGGATTTTCGACCCATGTAAATTCAAAAATAAAAAAGGACGCGCCCCGCGCGTCCTTCCTAACAACTAACTACTGAATCACTAACTACTGCCTAGTCGTAATACTCCAACCCCAGATGTGTGATCAACTCTTCGCCGCGCAGGTGCCGCAGCGTATTCTTCATCTTCATCGTCTGGATGAAAAGATCATGCTCCGGATACAGCCCCGGTGCCGTCATTGGGCTCTTGAAGTACAGGCTCAACCACTCCTGGATGCCCAGGCCGCTCAACTCCGTGCTCCGCTTCGCCAAGTCCATTAGCAGGACGAGATCAAGCACGATCGGCGCCGCAAGAATAGAATCGCGACACAGGAAGTTGACTTTGATCTGCATCGGATATCCCAGCCATCCCACGATATCAATATTGTCCCAGCTCTCTTTGTTATCAGCGCGCGGCGGATAATAGTTAATGCGCACCTTGTGATAGAAATCCTTGTACAAGTCCGGGTACAACTCGGGCTGCAGAATGTGTTCCAGCACGCTCAGCTTTGACTCTTCTTTCGTCTTGAACGAATCCGGATCATCCAAGACTTCGCCATCGCGATTACCCAGAATGTTGGTCGAGAACCATCCCTCCAATCCCAACATGCGCGCTTTGAGTCCCGGCGCCAGTACTGTCTTCAACAGCGTCTGTCCGGACTTGAAATCCTTGCCGCAGATCGGAGCATGGTTCCGCCGGGAAAGTTCATGCATCGCCGGGATGTCCACCGTCAGGTTGGGCGCGCCATTCGCGAACGGCACTCCTTCACATAGCGCCGCATACGCGTAGATCATGCTGGGCGCGATGTTCTCGTCGTTCTGATGCAATCCGCGTTCGAACGCCTTCACGGTCGAGTGAACGTCAGTCTGCTTCAGGAAGATCTCGGTCGACCCGCACCAGATCATCGCCAGCCGGTCTGCGCCGCTGGACTTCTTAAACTGCTGGATGTCATCGCGCAGCTGCTCGGCAAGCTCCATCTTGTTCTTGCCTTTTTTCACGTTCTTGCCGTCCAGCTTCTTCACGTAATGCTGACTGAACACCGCCGGACGCGGCTTGATGCTAGAAAGAAACGGCTTTACCTTGTCGAGCAGGCTGTCTTCCAACACACCCGCATTCTTCGCCGACTCATACATGTTGTCTTCGAAAATGTCCCAGCCGGTGAAGACCATGTCTTTCAGGTTCGCGAGCGGCACAAAATCCTTGATCTTCGGCGAGCGGCCCTCCGTCCTCTTGCCCAGCCGGATGGTGCCCATCTGCGTCAGCGATCCGATCGGCTTGGAAATCCCTTTGCGCACCGCCTCGACGCCGGCCACAAACGTGGTAGCCACTGCGCCCATGCCCGGGATCATGATGCCTAATTTGCCTTTCGCGTCGGCAATACTGCTCGAACTCTTCTCGTTCTGCTTTGCACTCATGTCTATGGAAACGTCCTAATGGATGGAATAAATGACTTTGGGGAACTAGTTATTGTAACAGGCTGAAAGCTGGTAACTTGTCACGCATGCGCAAGATCGCCCTCATAACAGGTTGCTCCTCCGGCTTCGGTCTGCTCACCGCCATCGACATGGCGAAAGCCGGTTTCTTCGTCGTCACTACCATGCGCGACCTCTCTCGCCGCCCTCGCCTCGACCAGGCCATCGCCGACGCCAATGTCGGCGCGCAGATCGAACTCCGGCGCCTCGACATTCTCGATTTCGATTCACACCCCTCCACCATCGAAGAGATCGTCAAGACTCACGGCCGCATCGACGTCCTCGTCAATAACGCCGGCTATGCGCTGGGCGGCTTTGCTGAAGATATCCAACTCGACGAACTCCGCGCACAATTCGATACGAATTTCTTCGGACAAGTCGCTCTCACCCGCGCCGTTCTACCTGTCATGCGCAAGCAGCGCGGCACTCGCCCCGACGCTCCCGAGCTCGCCGGACACATCATCATGGTCTCTTCCATTAGCGGCCTCACATCGAATCCCGTCACCAGCAGCTACTCCGCATCCAAACACGCGCTCGAGGGCTGGACCGAATCATTGCGTCTCGAATGCCTGGGTCTGGGGATCAAGGTGGTGGCCGTTGAACCCGGCGCCTATGACACTGACATCTGGTCGGCAAACGTGAAAATCGGTCAGCGCGCACTCAGCGGAGCATCTCCCAACCAAGAACGCGCCCGCCGCTTCGCCAACGTGGTGAAGACGAAACTGAAGAAGGCTGACCCGCGTGAGGTTTCAGACCTCATCACACGCATCGCCCAAGACCCACACCCGAACTTGCGCTACCTCATCGGTCGCGACGCGCGCATGCGCTACTGGTCCCAGAGATTGCTGCCCTGGAAGTTCTACGAAAAGCTGATCCTGAAATACACCGCAATAGATCAGTGATCAAAAACTGTCATCCTGAGCGGAGGGCGAAGCCCGGAGTCGAAGGACAATGCCCTTGGCATTGACTCTGCGCGCTGGAAGGTGCGCTACAAGCTAGCCACTAGTCACTAGCCACTGAGATTCTGTTCTTCCAGTGCGTCCACACGAACCACACCACGAACGCCACGATCACCACAGCGATCACCGCATCGAATCGGTGGAAGTATTTGCCGAGCGTGTCCCAGTGCGCTGCCAGCTTCATGCCCGCATACGCCAATCCAAAACACCATGGCCAAGAGCCAACAAACGTATAGACGTGAAACTTCACCCGCGGCATCCGCGCGATACCCGCAGGAAGCGCGATAAACGTCCTTATCACCGGCAGCATGCGGCTCACCAGGATCGTGACCTCACCATATTTGTGAAACAGCCGATCAGTGATCTCCAACTCGTGACGCGTGACGAACACGTAGTGTCCGTACTTCTCCACCAGCCTGCGCCCACCGGAACTTCCCACCTCGTACGCGATCAGCGACCCGAGGTTGCAGCCCAGCGCGCCTATCGTCGCCGCCATATAAAGGTTGAAGCGTCCTAGATACACCAGGTATCCGGCCAGCGGCATGATGATCTCTGAAGGGAAGGGAATACACGCCGATTCAATGGCCATCAGCAGCAACACGCCACCATAGCCCATCGTCGACATCGCCCAACTGCTGAACTCAAGCAGACGTGCGCTGATCTGTTCAATCATTCTTAGAGGGAAGTGGTTCTAGAAATCCTGAGAGTCTTGGGTGTATGTATAACCGGGTAGCGTCGCCCCGTCCGCCGACTTCGTCACCTTCACGCGTTGCGTTCCGGCGTTGGCGGCGTTGGCGTTGGCCTCGCGCAGCATCGCATACTGCGTGAACACTTCATTGTATAACTTAGTCACCAGATAGTTCTGGCCGTTGGCGTCATTCCGCCAAACCTGCCCAAGTTGGATGGACTTTACTGCCATAGGGAATAAAGACTACTCAGGTCGGTGCGACACGTCAATCTTCCCAAAGACCATGAACTGCGGCCGCCTTCCTTTGTGTCTTTATGCCTTTGTGGTGGACTTTTCACTAAGCAGTACCGGCCATCATTTAAACTAATCTCATGTCCCAGCCGCAAGCCAACGCCGCCGAGCCCCGCCGCCAATTCGTCTCTTTCTCCTTCTTCAAGGTCACCCCTGATTGGCGACGCCTCCCGATCGAGGTCCGCAATACCCAGCGCCATGAACTCTGCGAGGTCATCCGCAAGTGGAACCAGAAGGACAGATTCCAGACCCTGACCTACTCCACAGTCGGCATGCGCCCGGATTGCGACATGCTTCTCTGGCGCATCTGTTACACGCCGGACGAGCTACAACTGATGAATACTGAGATCTTCGGCACCGCGATGGGCGGTTACCTGGAGACGCCGCACAACTACATCGCCATGACCAAGCGCTCGCAATACCTCATCGGACACGAGCACGAGGGCCAGACCGATTCCCGCGGCTCCATCATCCCCGGCGGGCAAAAATACATCTTCGTCTATCCCTTCTGGAAGACCCGCGCCTGGTACCTGCTGCCCATGGAAGAACGCCAGAAGATGATGAGTGAGCACATCCGCATCGGGCACGAATATCCTCGCGTGAAACTCAACACCACGTATTCCTTCGGACTCGACGATCCCGAATTCGTCGTCGCCTTCGAGAGTGACTACCCAGCTGACTTCCTGGATCTCGTGCAGCGTCTCCGTGAAACCCAGGGAAGTGCCTACACCTTGCGAGATACGCCAATCTTCACCTGTATCCGCACTACCATCGACGAGATGTTGCAGCGCTTGGGATAACGTGCCCGCCGCAAAAACAAAATCGGCTGCGAAGGTTAAGTCCGCGAAGCCTGCGAAGCCGCTAGCGCCCGCGAAGTCCATCGCCCCGCCGGGGGCTTACAAACCGCTCGATCCAGCGCGGATAAAAGATCTGCTCAAGCGCCTCAACGCAACCTACCCAAATCCCAAATGCGCGCTCACTCATCGCAACGCATGGGAACTCACAGTCGCGACCATCCTCTCAGCGCAATGTACTGACGTTCGCGTGAACATGGTCACGCCCGAACTCTTCGCGAAATATCCCACGCCTGCCGACCTCGCCCGCGTCGAGCCGGAGCAGATCGAGCCGGACATTCGCACCACCGGCTTCTTCCGCAATAAATCCAAGTCCATCGTAGGCGCCGCCCGCAAAGTCATGTCGGATTTTGGCGGCAAAGTCCCCGAGACCATGGACGAACTCCTCTCGCTTCCCGGCGTCGCGCGCAAGACCGCTAACGTTGTTCTCGGTTCCTGGTTCGGCAAAGCCGTCGGCGTCGTGGTTGACACCCACGTCTTCCGCCTCTCCCGCCGTCTGGAACTCACTAAAGCCGAGAACCCGGTCGAGATCGAGCAAGACTTGATGAAAGTCATCCCGCAAGACAGGTGGATCGACTTCTCTCACCAGCTCATCTGGCACGGACGCCAGATCTGCTTCGCCCGCAAACCTAACTGCGCCCAATGCCCGCTCGAGAACCTCTGCCATGCCGCTGATAAGACCTGGTCCACGGTTCCTATCCATAAGTCGGCGAAACCATAGTTGCTCGATGCTGCCTTTCAGCATCCAACTCCCCATGCGCCGCCTGCGCTTCCTCGCCACCCTTGCGATAACCGCCTTCGTTTCATCCGCTTTCGCCGGCTCCATCACCGGAGTCTTTCAGGGCACTGTCGTTCAGTTGCCTTCGGCGAAGCCAGCGAAAACACGCTGGCTCTATGTACAGGGCAAGAACGGCGTCATCCGCCGCGCCAACATCGCCAAAGCCATCATCGAATACGACGAAGACTTTCCCGCCAAGCGCCGTCACAAACTTGCCTCTGACTCATTGATCAAAGCCGCAGTCGTCCGCGTTACCGCCGAACAGGACGAGGCTCGCGGCGGGGAATGGCAAGCTACGAATGTCCTCATCGTCTCGCCTCCTGGCTATGAAAAGCCTAAGACGAAGACCACTGCTCCCATGCCCACTCTCGCACGTCGCTAAAGGGTGAGCGCGAAGTGAGCGCTGGATCGCGCGAACGCAGAACGAGGGTGAAGTCACTTGCGGCGGAACCCTCGAATTGAGGTAACTAAGGCCCTTATTTTCCTGTATCCGGAGCTCCCGAAACTGCGTCTAACTATATGTAGATCTGCAAGACTTGCACATATATCCGTTCAAGTATCACAGCCCGACGGGGCTATAATCGCGGTTAGCACCACTGAGGTTCCTCATGAAATCGAACTACATCTCCAAGGCAGCCATCGTCGCTCTCTTTCTCGCGCCGATGACGTTTGCGCAAGTCACTACCACTCCGCAACCCGGGCCGACAGTCACCACGCAGACACAGACCCCGGACGGCAAGCCGCAGGTAAAGATTCCTCAGGATATTCCTCAGACCAAGGACGACAAAGACCAGACGGACAAGCCTGCGAAGCCGGCCGATCAGCCTGTCGATCAATCGAAGGCCAAAGCCACCAACTCCGGCGGCAAGGATGACGTCGAAGCCATTGGCAACCGTAAAGGTGTCGGCGGGCGCGGCCTCGGCGACTGGTACTCCATTGATAGCGAAATCAAGATGGGCAAGATGTATGCTCAGCAGGTCGAGCAGACCGTGAAACTCGTCCAGGATCCGGTCGTGAACGAGTACGTCAACCGCGTCGGGCAGAACATCGTTCGCAACTCCGATTGTAAAGTCCCCTTCACCATCAAGGTCGTCGACTCCGATGAGATCAACGCCTTCGCCCTGCCCGGCGGTTTCTTCTACGTGAACTCCGGCCTTATCCTCGCAGCGGACGAAGAGTCCGAACTCGCCGGTGTGATGGCCCATGAGACCGCGCACGTTTGCGCCCGCCACGCCATGCGTCAGCAGACGCGCAGCAACTGGGCGAACATCGCCTCGCTGCCGCTCATCTTCGTCGGCGGCGGCATCGGATACGCTGCCCGCTCCGTCGCGCAGATCGGCCTGCCGCTCACCTTTATGAGCTTCAGTCGCACGTTCGAAGCGGAAGCGGATTACCTGGGCATGCAGTACTCCTATGCCACCGGCTACGATCCGCAAGCTTCTATCTCATTCTTTGAAAAGATTGAAGCGCAGGAAAAGAAGAAGCCCGGCGCCATCGCGCGCGCGTTTGCTTCCCATCCCGCGACACCGGACCGAATCTCCAACCTGCAGAAAGAGATCGCCACCATCCTGCCCAACAAGGAGCAGTACCTGGTCACGACCTCCGAGTTTGACGATGTGAAAACGCGTCTAGCCGCCCTGGAGAACCGCCGCAAGGTCACTGACTCCAAGGACGACAACAAGCCTACGCTGCGTCGCACTGCTCAGACAGACAAAGACAAGACCAGCGATAAGGACAAGACTGACAAGACTGATGACGATCGTCCGACCCTGAAACGCCGCGACAACAACTAAGCGCCAACTCAAAAAGGGCACAGCCAATGCTGTGCCCTTTTATCATTTTCGGGACTTTGTCTCGGCTATTTCCGCTCCACCACATGCTTGATGTGCATTGCTGCGTTATGAATGTTGTCGTAGAAAAGATTCTTGATCAATACTCGCTGGTTCTCGATCACGCGGCCTTGTTCCATCACCACCGCTCCCATCAGGATATTGGCTGCAAGCAGCAGTGCATAGATGCCGTGGGAACTCTTGATGCGGGGAATGGGCTGATCGAGCGTCATACAAAATAAGAAGGCCAACCTTAGATTGCGGTTGGCCTGTAGCGAAAACTAATTGCAACCAGACGCGCTAATGCGCGCCACCGTCCAGAATACAAATGTCCGGCAGGTTGCGATAACGTTCATTGAAATCCATTCCATACCCCACAACGAACTCGTCGGGGATCTTAAAACCGAAATAGTCCGCTTGGATAGGCTGGATCCGGCGCGATGGCTTGTCCAGCAATGCCGCGATCTTCAGCGACTTCGGCTGTGCGGCCTGCAACAGCTTGGACAGATAGGTCAGCGTATAGCCCGTGTCCAAAATGTCTTCCACCACGATGACGTTGCGTCCTTGCAGTGACGTGTCAACGTCCTTCACCAGTTTCACTTCGCCGCTCGATGTCTTTCCCGAACCGTAACTCGATACAGATATGAAATCGAACGAGCAATCCAGGCTGATGCTCCGTGCCAAATCGCTGAGGAAGAGGCACGCGCCTTTCAGCACGCCTACCAACAGCACTTTCTCGCCGGCATAATCTTTGCTGATCTGCGCGCCGATCTCCGCCACGCGCTCGGCGATCTGCTGGCGGGAATACATCACTCGAAGTTTGGAACTGGTCTCTGTCGCGGTGCTCATAATGCGACTATTGAACCATTTGCGCGTCCACTTGCGCCAACAAATTTTGCTGCATCGAACATGGTGCAACTCACAGCCTTAGCGTGATCGCTTCATCGTAGAATGAAGTTGCGATCGATCATGGCGATCATCAATCCCAGTGATCACAAAATCCGTCAGTGATTCATGCAACTGTCAAACGTGAAACATTAACGCCATCATTCCGGAGATTCCAATGAACCTGAAGCTCAACGGCATCAAGATCACCTGGCTCGGACACGCGACCTTCCACATCGAAACGCCCGGCGGAAAATCCATCCTTATCGATCCCTGGGTCGAACACAATCCCATGTGTCCTGACGACAACAAATCCTTCGACAAGATCGACGTCATGCTCTGCACCCACGGACACGGTGACCACATCGGTGACGCCGTCGCTTTGGCCAAGAAGCACGACCCGACGGTCGTCGGCGTCTACGAACTCTGCATGTGGATGCAGAAGAAGGGAGCCAAGAAAGTGTCGCCCATGAACAAAGGCGGCACACAGGCCGTCGCCGACGTCCGCGTCACCCAGGTCCACGCCGACCATTCCTGCGGCATCGAAGACGACGGCCAGATCATCTATGGCGGCGAAGCTTGCGGCTACGTCATCCACTTTGAGAACAACATGAAGATCTATCACGCCGGTGACACCAACGTCTTCGGTGACATGAAGATCATCAAAGACCTCTACGACCCTGACATCGCCATGATCCCCATCGGCGACCACTACACCATGGGACCACGCGAGGCCAGTTACGCCATCGACCTGCTGCGTCCCAAGGCAGTCATTCCCATGCACTTCGGCACGTTCCCGGCGCTGACCGGCACGCCCAAGGAACTGGAGAAACTAGTGCGCGAGACAGGGGTTGAAGTAGTACATACGCAGCCCGGAAAGACTCTGTCATAGCACACGACCGGATCTTATACTGGCCTTGCGCAAACTTCCCATCTCACGCTTTGGAGCGATTAAATGAAGAAAGTCTTAGCCACACTTCTGATGGCCGCCATCTGCAGCGTCGTAGCCGCGGCTCAGCAGACCACAACTGCACCGCCGCAAAACGGCGCCAACAACCAGACCACGAACACGCCTGCGAAGAAGCATCATCGCAAACATCGCCGCGGCAAGAAGCACCACAAAAAGAACCGCACGACGACCAGCAACCCTTCGTAACGCTTCTCGTTTTATTAGTCAAAGGCGGCCTCGGCCGCCTTTTTGTTCTGACTACTGACTAACACCTGATTCGCTACCAGACCTCGCACTTTGTCTCTTTCGGTCTCACCATCGGCGTTCCTTCTTTACAAGCGAACGTCTGCTGGAACTGCGGCAAGTTGCTGAGCGGCCCTATCACGCGATACTTCGCCACCGGATGCGGATCGCCCTGGATCATCATCCGCTGTGTCTCCGGACGCGTCTCATCGCCGCGGAACTGTCCCCACGCAATGAAGAACTGCTGCTCCGGCGTGAAGCCGTCGATGGTCGGCTCTGGGCCCTTGCCCTCACGCGACTTCTCATACGCTAGATAAGCGATTTTCGCTCCGGCTAAGTCGCCAATGCTCTCGCCAAGAACCAACTTGCCGTTGTGATGAATGCCTGGCTCGATGAAATATCCATCGAACTGGTTCGCGACACATGCAGTCTTCGTCTGGAAGTTCTTTAGGTCAGCATCAGTCCACCAGTTGTGCAGGCGGCCTTGCGCGTCATACTGCGCGCCCTGGTCGTCGAATCCGTGGCTGATCTCGTGCCCGATCACCACTCCGATCGCGCCGTAATTCACCGCGTCGGTGGCATTCATGTCGAAAGCCGGCGGCTGCAAGATCCCGGCAGGGAACACGATCTCATTCAGCAGGGGGTTGTAGTACGCGTTTGACGTGGGTGGTGTCATGCCCCAACGGCCGCGGTCGGTCGGTTTTCCTATGCGGTTGAAGTCATGCTGCACATTGAATTCGCGCCCGGCAACAACGTTGTTCCAATGGCTCTTGCGGTCCACCTTCACGCTGCTGTAATCCGTCCACTTGTCCGGATATCCGATCTTCGGGTTGAACGTGCTCAGTTTCTCTTTGGCTTTGGCCTTCGTTTCTGGCGACATCCATTCCAGGTTCTGCACCACATCGCCCAGCGCGGCGAGCAGGTTCTTCACCATGTCTTGCATGCGCGCCTTGGCCTCCGGCGGAAAATACTTCTCCACATATTTCTTACCCAGCGCTTCACCGTACAGACCGTCAGTCTGTTCTACGCAACGCTTCCAGCGCGGTTTCTGCTCTTTCTGGCCGGCAAGGTACTTGCCGTAGAAAGCGAACTGCTCGTCCACGAATGGTTGCGAGAGCGAGTTCGCCGCGGCGTGAAGCAGATGCCACTTCAAATACGTCTTCCACTGCGGGACGGTGTAAGTCGTGAGCTGGCGGTCGACCTCCGCCATGAACTTCGGTTCCTCGATGTTCAGCGCATCTTTCGGCACCTTGGTAGAAGCGAAGTAGCCGTCCCAATCGAAGTGAGGCGCCATCTTCTTTAAATCAGCGAAGCTGGTCTTGTGGTCCGTCGCTGCCGGGTCGCGCAGCGCCACGTTATCCAGGCTGGCCTCCGCCAGCTTGGTCTCCATCTCCATCACGGTTTGCGCGGCAGCTTTCGCGTCAGAGTCGTTGTACCCAGCCAGCTTGAGTATGTTCGCCACGTGGACGAGATACTTTTCTCGCGCGTCCTTGAAGCGGTCTTCCGTCTTCACGTAGTAATCGCGGTCCGGCAGTCCCAATCCGTTCGAGCCTATGTCGGCAATCGTCTGTCCCGGATTATGGTTGTCGCTCGACGATGACATGCCAAAGGGCACCGTGATGCCATCTCGTTGGAAGTGCCAGATCACATGCTGCACATCATTCGTGTTCTTGACGCTGTCCACTTCTGTCAGCAGCGGACGTATCGCCTCCACGCCGGTCTTGTTGATCGCGTCCGTGTCATTGCAGGCGCCGTAGAAGTCGCCGATCAACTGCTCGGTGCTGCCCTTCGGCCAATCCGTCTTCGCGCTCACTTCGTCCAGGATGTCCTTGAGCTGCGTCTTGGCATCTTCACCGGACTTCCATCGCCGGCTCCATCGAACCATGCTCGCAGGAATAGGATTCTGCTCGCGCCAGTTCCCGTTCGCGTAATCGAAGAAATCCGTGCAGGGGTCGACTGACGTCTTCAAGTCGCTGGTGTAGATACCACGTTCATTTGCAGGCGCAGCCGGCGAACTCGAATTTTGTCCGAAGCATGAAGCGGTGAAAATCAAAAGCAGAGGCAGCTTGGCGAATTGCATGGGTTCCTCTCTCGGGGTAAGTCTAAGGGAAAGAATTCTAAACCTAGAGACGATGGCGAGTGAGGAAGGGTAGCTGCTTCTAGCTCTCGGACGCTTGCGATTTCCAGCGGAGCCGCGGCTCCGCGCAAGACTCATCCATTCCATTGAAATTTCCGCACCGACTTTGTTGACCATTTCATCTGATTCACTGAGGGAACACTGGCGCGACTGGCGGCGACATTGAGTGGGCCTAAGTCCTTTCGTTTGTTATATGGACTTTGCAAGTCGTTTGTTTTGTTATATGGATCCGACCCTGATTTTTCCAACTCCTTTGTTTTCTTATATGGCCTCCTAGATTGGGGTAGGGGGTGGCTGTGGAAAGTGGCCGGGACTTTTTCTAGAAGCTAGAAATCAGAAACGAGAAACGGCAGTCGAGTAAACTAGAACTCATCTGACGCACCCGCGTGGCCCCGTAGCTCAGATGGATAGAGCAGCGGTTTCCTAAACCGTTGGTCGCAAGTTCGACTCTTGCCGGGGTCACCATTTTTCGCCGTAACTGTAACTCCGTTTTTTCGTCCAAGTAGATGACATCACAGCAACTTGCTGTAAGATTCTGCGGATGAAAACCGCCCTGCAGCGACGGACGCAAGCTCTCGCGGCCTTGGCCTTGGCCTTGGCCGTGTCTGCGATGTTACGTGTTTCGCCCGTCGCCGCTCAAATTACTTCTGGTACCACGGCGCAAGGCCTGCCGACGACGCAGACTGATGACACGCTCTACACGGTCACTGGACAAGTAGTGAACTCAGTCACCAGCGAGCCCATCGTGCGCGCGCTGGTGCAGGTGATGGGTAAGACCGGTCCCCGGGCCGCCTTCACTGACCACGAGGGCCGATTCACCTTCAACAAGATGCAAGCCATGACCGGCAACCTGATGGCGGTGAAGCCCGGTTTCTATGGCGACCAAGGCGGCGGACGCGTGCAGATGGCGCAGCAGCGCATCACCATTGGCCCGAACATGGATCCCATCGTAGTGAAGCTAGTGCCGGAGGCGGGCATCACCGGGCAGATCGTGGATGACACAGGCGAGCCGCTGGAGAATGTTCGTGTGGGCGTGATGACGGAGGTCATCCAGAACGGACGCAAGCGCCAGCAGCGCGGCGGGCAGACACAGACCGATGAGCAGGGCGAATTCCGGCTGATGAACCTGCCGCCGGGGAAATACTATTTGTCAGCGGGCCCGGTGTGGACGAGCTCGGCGGAGTCAAAGAGCGGAAACGCGGCGATGTTCTATCCGGGAGTGGCGGAGTCGACCGAGGCGCAGCCCATCGATGTGCAGGCCGGACAGGTGCTGCACGCCGACCTGTCATTGCCTCCGGCGAAGACGTTCGTGCTCGCGGGATACATACGCGGCGAGCAACCCGGGTATCCGCAGATCGTGAACCAGGCGGGTGATGTGGCCGGCGTGGTCGAGGTGTTCGACCAGAACACAGGCAAGTTCAGCGCGCGCGTAACCTGCAGCATGTGCACGATCAAGTCTCGTTCGGGTGATCCACGACGCGATTTCGAATACGGCGAGCAGACACTGGCAGTGAACGGTGACAAGCGTGACGTGAACGTGACGATGTCGCGCATATCGATACCAGTGAAGGTGACTTACAACGGCACCAAGCCGGACTTCGTGACCGCCAACGGTGACGCGACCACGCCAGCCGGAACCCGCGGCTCAGGTCGTGGCCGCGCGCAGAACCGGAACGCGGGAGTGTTCCTGCGATTGATCTCGCTGAGCAAGACGCATAGCGATGCGTTCTCAGCGTTCGGCGGCGGGCCGGATGCGCCGGAGAACTTCATGCAGAACGTGGAGTTCGGCAAATATGACGCGGAGGTCTTTGCGCAAGGCGGAGGATGGTATGTGTCCAGCGTGACGTACGGTTCCACGAACCTGGATGATGAGCCGGCGAACATCGTGCCGGGAGCATCGCAGGGGATCGAAGTGGTGCTGAAGGATGATGTGGCATCACTCTCTGGAAACGTTACGGGCGTGGATGACCAGAACCAGGCGGTGACGGTGGTACTGGTGCCGGCACGAGCGTCGGCACGGGTCAGGACGTTCCCGGTGACCGGCAACGGAACATTCCAGGCGAGCAACCTGGCGCCGGGAAACTACAAGTTGTACGCGTTCGATTCGATCAAGGATTTGGAGTATGCGAATCCGGATGCGATGAAAGTCTACTCCGCGTCGGCAACGGACGTGGTGCTCGAGCCGAACGGCGCGGGCACAGCGAACGTGGTGTTGATCAAGAGGGCGCAATGAGAGCGCGTTGGATATTGGTGACAATGGTTTGCTGCTGGGGCGCGCTGTCCGCGCAAGAGAAGGCTCTAGTAGAGAAGAATTCTGCGACACCCGCGAAGCAGGCGCCAGGGTACGAGGTCAGCGGCACGTTGCTCAATGCAATGACTGGGGATCCGCTACCCAAGGCGAAAGTGTGGGTTGTACCCATACTCGATCAAGACCAGCAGGACGATGACACTGCACAAGGTGGCCGCCGAGCGGCGATCGCGGGCGGCGGCGGACCGGGCGGTGGAAGGCCGGGCGGACCTGGTGGAGGATTCGGTCCGGGTGGTGGGCAAGGCGCAGGACCGGGTGGTGGACGCGCATTTGCCAACCGCGGGCAGCGCGGACAAGGGCAGCAGGCGGAGGTCGAGCCGCAGACCGAAGCATTCACGGATGCGAATGGTCACTTCGCGATCGAGAATGTTATTCCGGGGAAATACACGATGTTTGCCGAGCGTAAAGGATTTCCCCGGCAGGCGCTGGAACGGCACGGCGGGTTCAATACTGCGGTCGTGGTCGGCGAAGGGAAAGAGACGAACAACATCATCTTTCGCGCGGTACCGGATAGCGGCATTTCGGGACGCATCACCGATGATTTTGGCGATCCGGTACCGAACGCACGCGTGTTTCTGTTTTATAAGACGTCCGCCGAGACGGGCGAGGACGCTGTCCGCCGGCGCGGCACTACAGGGACTGACACTCAGGGCAACTATCATTTCAGTCATCTCCCGCCGGGGACGTACTTCGTGGTGGTGAGCGCGCAGCCCTGGTACGCCATGTATTCGCGCATGATGGGCATGATGCAGGCGCAACCACAAGATGGGACTGGGCCGCAGGATGGCGACGCGAATCTGGATGTCGCGTTCGGCGTGACCTTCTATTCCAACTCGAGCGATGAGAACAATGCGACGCCCATCACGCTAAACGCCGGCGAGCATTTCGAAGCGGACATGACAATGAACACCACCCAGGCGACGCACATCCAGGTCGCGGGCCAGGATCCGAAAACGCCGATGTTCCCGAACTTGTCGACGACGGTATTCGGACAGGAGATCTTCTTGCAGGCGATGCCGATCATGGGCCGTCCAGCGGCAGAAGGCCAGCCGCCAACCATGGCGCTGGCGGTCGCGCCCGGGCAATACACGGCAGATGTGCGGACGTTCGGCGGAGGCGGTCCGCCGACCAATGTGCGGCGTCAGACGATCGATACGGCAGGCGGCAATGTCACGCTGGATGTTAATAAAGGTCAAGAGCCCGCTCAGCTCACCGGCACGGTGAAATTCGAAGGCACAACGGACACGCCGCGAGGCAACGTCCTCTTCCGCAAAGTGGATGGTGGTGACGCAGGCGGCGGCGCGCGGTCGAACGGCGATGGCCAGATCGAGACGCAGCTCTATCCGGGGAAGTACAACGTGACCGCCGGGTTCTCGCATTATGTGATCAAGAGCATGACGGCAACGGGCGCGAAGGTGAGTGGGCGCACTTTGGAGGTCACAGGTTCCCAGCCCATCAAGTTCAATCTGGTACTGTCAAAGGATGATGCGCGCATCGACGGGATAGCGCATGGAGGCGACGACAAGCCGGTCGCGGGAGCATTCGTGATCCTGGTACCAGATGACATGACGAACAATGAGCCGCTGTTCCGGCGTTCACAAACAGGCACGGATGGCAGCTTCCATTTTGGCCAGGTGATCCCGGGAAAATATACGGTAGTCGCCATCCAGAACAATTGGAATGTGGAATGGGCAAAGCCGAACGTGATGCAGCCTTATCTCGCGAAGGGCGATGTGATCGAAGTTGGGCCGAAGGCCGCGATGAAGTTGAAGGTGAAGGTGCAGTAGCGGAGGACTTCCCTAGTCCAAACCGTAGGCGTGGATCTTATTGAGCAAGGTTTTGTAAGAGATTCCCAGGCGCTCGGCGGCTTCGGTCTTATTCCATTTGCACTCGCGCAACATGGCGTCGATCTTCGCCTTCTCCACCGATGCGACGGCGCGCGCAGCCACTTCCTGTAACGAACCATCAAGATTCGGATTGGTATTCGGGCGGTTGGTAGGCGGGGCTGCAGCTGTGGCGCGGACGTTGGCGGAGAGCGCCAAGTCTGCGGCGTGGAGCTCGCCTTCATTCAAGATTGAAGCGCGTTCGATCACGTTCTGCAGCTCGCGTACGTTGCCGGGCCAGTTGTGTCCGCGAAGAGCGGCGAGGGCGTCGGCAGCGAACTTCAGGCGCGGCTTTTTTCGTTCTTTACGGAAGCGCTCGAGAAAATGTTCGGCGATCAGGGTCACGTCTTCTCCGCGGTCGCGCAGCGCAGGGATGGTGATAGGGAAGACGTTGAGCCGGTAGAAGAGGTCACTACGGAAGTCGCCCGAAGCAGCCGCGGCCTGAAGATCACGGTTGGTGGCGGCGATGACGCGGACATCTGCGCGGAAAGGAACTGTCCCACCGAGGCGTTCCACCATTTTTTCTTCCAGCACGCGCAGCAATTTGGATTGTGCGGCCAGTGGCAGTTCACCGATCTCGTCAAGGAAGATCGTACCGCCGTCAGCAAGTTCAAATTTGCCGGGACGTCTGGAATCGGCGCCGGTGAATGCTCCTCTTTCGTGGCCGAACAGTTCATTCTCGATGAGGTTCTCAGGGATGGCGGCGCAATTGACCGCGACCATCGGCTTGGCCGAACGCGGACTCAACTGATGAATAGCGCGGGCGAAGAGTTCCTTGCCGGTGCCGCTTTCGCCGAGTAGAAGGACGGTGCTATCAGAGGGCGCGATGCGCTGCAGTTCGCGGGCAGCACCCTGCATCGAAGGATGCTCGCCGAGTATCTTGGGGAAGCGCAGGCTTTGCGAGTACTCTGCTTTGAGGACGACATTTTCGCGCAGGAGCTGCTGCCTTTCGATGGCACGGGTGAGGATCTGCTGCAGGTGGTCGAGGTCGAGCGGCTTCTGGATGAAGTCATATGCGCCTTCGCGCATAGCAGCCACCGCCTGTGCGATGGTTCCGTAGGCGGTCATGACGATGACGGGAACGGATGGATCATCGTCGAGCGCGGCTTTGAGAATGTCGAGCCCGGAACCTGTGGGTAACTTCAGATCAGTCAGCACGGCGGCGAAGCGTTGCGACCGAAGTTGCGTGAGGGCCTGTTCCACGTTAGCGACCGGAACTGGACGGAAGTTCATGCGTTCGAGAGCGTGCACGAGCATTTGCCGCAGTTCAGATTTATCTTCGACGAGGAGGATGGTATCCATCACATTCCTGACCGGGATGCCGGTGTAAATAAAGAAGCCTTCCGCAGCGTGACCCGCGGAAGGCGGTGATGAGCTGGCGCGGTTTAACTGAGGGACACTCCGGAGCGGCGTGCCTCCTCGCGGATCTTATCGAGACTGGCCTGGACGTCAGCGATGGCTTTTTGTTTGGCGGCAAGATCAGCCTGATACTTGCGATCGTCGGCCGCATATTTGGCGGAGTCGCGAAGTTTCGCGCCGGCGTCGGCGTAGTATTGAGCCGCCCGAAGGCGGTTCTCGCGGACCATCACATCGAGCTCGCGTTGCAACTGGGTCAGTTCAGCCTGTTGCTTAGAATATTTTTCCTTGAGGGCGTCGGCGGCCTTCTTCTTATCCGCCGCTGCATCTGGAGCCTCAGCGTCTGTCCCTGCAGTGGCGTCGGCTGAATCCTTCTTATCAGCAGCTTTGGCGTCTGATTTGGGAGTCGCGTCCGCTGGCGCGGGATGGAACTCCATGCTCTCATTGGTGTAGACGTGGCTCGCCTGCGTCGTCTTCTTCTTGGCTTGTTGAGCGCGGGCTGCGTCAGCCAAGGTGTCCTGAGCGAGCGCAACAGTTGCGGCGAAGGTAAGCAGTGCGAACGAGATCAAAAGTCGTTTCATGGTCGCAAGGTCCCCAAAGTACGAATGAAGCGCCAAGAATGCATGAAAATGTGGCGCTTTAGAGCCTATTTTACTCCGGGTCAGGGGTGGAATCCGCAGTAATTCCAGGGGAAATAAGGGTAGGAAGTGTAATGGTAAACCCTGTACCTTTGGGGCTGCTGGCAACGGAAATGGCCCCTCCATGCTGGGTGATGATGCGGTGTACCAAGGCGAGCCCCAGTCCGGTGCCCTTGGCCTTGGTGGTGAAGAACGGGATGAAGATGCGGCCAATCTGGTCTTCGGTGATGCCTTGGCCGTTATCTGTGAGCGTCAGAGTCACGCTGTTTGGTGTTGTGGAGGCCTGAGCCGCGACCTTGGGCGAGACGCCGGTACCGGCTGCCTCGGCGCTGTTGCGCAGCAGGTTACTGAAGGACTGACGCAGCGCTGTGGCGTCTCCCTCTACAACGAGTCGCAGGGGAAGGCCGGAGGCATCAAGTTCTACCCCGGTCTCGCGGGCACAATCAAAAAGAATCTCGCGAAGGTCTACGTGCTCGTGCTGAAGTCCCTCCGGCTTAGCGAACTGCAAAAAATCATTCACGATGCGCGCGAGCGAGGATGTCTCATCGGCAATCTTGCCGGCGAACTGTTGTCCGCTGCCGGCGGAGGCGTCGCGCTGCAGCATCTGCGCATAGCCGCTGATGGTGGCGAGTGAATTCTTGAACTCGTGGGCGATGCCGGCAGACATCTCGCCCAGTGCTGCCATGCTTTCGCGCAGGCGCATCTGGCGAGAGAGGTTCGTGATCTCAGTGAGGTCGCTGAGCAGAGCAGCGGCTCCGACGGTGTCACCGGCGTAGTTGCGAACGGGCGAGATGGTGATGCCAAGGACGCGGGCCTCGCCTGACGGAGTGCGATAGTCGGCTTCGATTCGACGGAAGAGAGCGCCTTCCTTGGTGGATGCAGCAACGGCCTGGACCAGAGGTGCGGAACCCGCCTGCGTCCAATCGACTGACTGCTCGGCCACTTCGGAAGAAAAATCAGTTGAGGGCATGGAGAGACGCACTTGAGAAACTCCACGGAAGATATCCCGTGCGTGCAGGCCAGAGGCGGATTGATAGCCGAGCAGAGAACGGGCAGCAGGGTTGGCCTGGCGCACCAGGTTCACATTGTTGAACAGGACCACACCGCTGCTCAGGTTGGATAGTACGGTCTCGCTCATGCTGGCAGACTCATTAGCCTGTTCGCGATCGACTCGACGAAGACGCTCGAGCTCCTTCTCCTGCTCTTTGAGTTTTCGGATCACGCCTTCATAGGCAGCAAGAGTGAAGGCATTGTCATTGGCGCTAACCCGTGCGCCCTTGTCTTCGGAGGCTTCCACGAGTGTACTGCGAAGATGACGGATGATCAGCATGGCTATGACCAGCGTGGCGACGAGGAGAACCAGTAGTGCTGCCAGCTTGATCACGAGCGGATTGTGGAGCAGTTGCAACATTTATCGGTAAAGGTCCAGATACCAGGCCATCATTCTGTCACCGAACCATTGCGAGACCAATGCCATGGTACCGAGGAAGACGCCGAAGGGCATCTCGTAGTGCCGCAGAACGAGTTGAGCAGAGGCCCACGCCTTTCCACTTGAGCCAGAGTAACGCTTTGTGCGTTTCGCGAAAACGGTCAACATCGCGGCGATACCGGCGAGAGAGCCGACAACCGAGCCCAGCACGAGAGTGAGGACGGTGAGTTTCACGCCAAGGAATGCGCCGACCATGGCCATTAATTTCACGTCGCCAAACCCCATTCCTTCAACGCCGCGCACACGTTTGTAGGCTTCACCCACACCCCAGATGAACAAGGCGCCCACTGCCGCGCCTAAAAGTGCGGCAAAGAGTGAGATGAGGGCGGGGCGGAAATCATAGGGAAGAAAGGAGACGAGACTCTCTGCGCCGCGATTCTGCAAATATCCAGTACCGCCGGCGGGGATGAACAGACTGAAGAGAAGACCGGTCCAGAAACCAGGAAGTGTGAGCGCATCGGGCAGGAGATGCAGGTCAGCGTCAGTGAAGACCAAGCCGATGATGAGAAATCCGAAGACGATGTACTTCGCTGCAACCGGAGTGAGTCCGAAAGTCAACACACTGAGTGCGAACAAGACGCCCACACATGATTCGATGAGTGCATAACGGATGGAAAACGGATGTTTGCATTCGCTGCAAAGTCCACGAAGCATGAGCCAGCCAAGCACGGGAACGTTGAACCAAGGTTTGACGGGCTTGTTGCAATTGGGGCATTTGGATGCAGGGACGATGGAGAGTCCGCGTGGAAGGCGGTAGATGAGGACGTTAAGGAAACTGCCGAAGGCTAGGCCGAGGATGAAGGCGCAGACCGCGATGAATTGAGATGGAAGATCGGTCACGTGCGTTCGATAGTACCTTAGGGACGTGAAAAACCAAACGCAGTTCCCTCCGTCCTATGCCACCCCAACAGCAAAGCTGTCGGGGACCCCGGCTCGTTTCGCTGAAGAAAGCGCGCAGAAACTACGGAAGTCGTGATGACGTCGTCAATGCATGCCCGTATCGCAATGATTTATTCTAAGAGTCCGCTTCATTGATAACTTAATGGCAGTCATCCGGATCATTTTCTTGTGGCACATGCACCAACCTTTCTACAAGGACCTGGTGAGCGGGGAATACAAGTTGCCGTGGGTGCGTCTTCACGCGCTGAAGGACTATTACGGCATGGTGAAGCTGCTCGACGAATTCCCTGAGGTGCACCAGACTTTCAACCTGGTGCCGTCATTGATCACACAGATCGAAGACTACGTGGCGGGCACCGCGAAGGACCCTTTCCTGGAGGCGGTCAGCAAGCCTGCCGCCGAGTTGAGTGAAGAGGAGCGTCGCTTCGCAGTGCAGTATCTGTTTCAAGCGAATGCTGACAATCTCATCGGGCGATACCCGAGATACAAGGAACTGTTCAATAAATTCGGTAGCTTTGGCTATGAAGCGCAGCGCGCGGCGCCGGAATTTACTGAACAGGAGCTGCGCGATCTGCAAGTGCTGTCACAGATCGCTTGGTTCGACGAGTTCTTTGTGGATGACGGTGATGCTGCCCTTAGCGCATTGATCGCGAAGTGCCGGGATTACTCGGAACATGATAGGCAAGCGGTGCTGGCGAATGAGCGCGAGATCCTGGCGCAAGTCTTGCCCGCTTATCGAGCAGCGGCGGAGCGCGGCGGCATCGAGATATCGACTTCACCCTTTTATCATCCGATTCTGCCATTGGTCTGTGACACAAACCAGGGTGCGGTTTCGAACCCAGGACTGCCGTTGCCGCAACAGTTCCAGCATCCGGAAGATGCAGGGGAGCAGATCAAGCGCGGCCTTGAGCTGCACGAGCGGGTGTTCGGGCGAAGACCGCGGGGCATGTGGCCATCAGAGGGAAGCGTTTCAGACGAAGCTATTGCAATCGCGCACAGGCAAGGCATCGAGTGGATGGCGACTGACGAGGGTGTGTTGGGGCGCTCAACGCACACATACTTTAGCCGCTCGCGAGAGGGCCGGTTGCACAGCGACGCGGCGGAGGCTCTATACAAGGTCTATCGGTATGAAAAGGACAACGCCTGGATGCACATGGTCTTCCGCGACCACTCACTTTCCGACTTGATCGGATTTGTCTATGCGGGGATGCCGGCGGCCGACGCTGCCCAACACCTTGTCCGGCAGATCAAGGATTCGGCAGCGCCGGTGGTCGCGCTAGGAAAAGATGCGGTGGTATCGGTCATCTTGGACGGGGAGAATGCGTGGGAGTATTTTCCGAAGTCGGGGCGCGAGTTTCTGCGGAGACTGTACCAAACGATCGCGGACGATCCGCAGCTTGAAGCGGTGACGGTGAGTGAGGCGATAGCGAAAACAAAACCCGAAGAATTCGGGAAACTAGCCAGCGTAGTGCCAGGTTCGTGGATCAACTCGAACTTCAATGTGTGGATCGGGGCACCCGAAGATAACCGTTCGTGGAACGCATTGCGCGATGCGCGCGAATTTTATTCACAGAATGTTCACAGTGCGACGGCGGAGCAGCGCGCGCTCGCCTATGAAGAGTTGCTGATCGCAGAGGGCAGCGACTGGAACTGGTGGTACGGTCCGGAGCACCATACCGCTAACGATGCGGAATTTGACGCGCTCTATCGCAAACATCTTTCGAATGTCTATCAGGCGCTGGGGGGTACGGCACCGGAGTATCTGGCGCGTCCATTCGCAAGTTTCAGCACCGGTGCGCGTTTCACGGAACAGACGGGATTCATCCGGCCCGCCTTGGATGGCAAGGGCACTGGATATTTCGATTGGTTGGGTGCCGCGCATTATGTGGCTGACCGGCAGGGCTCCGCGATGCACGGCAAGAGCTTCCTTCTGGATGCGGCTTACGTTGGAATGGACGAGAATTGCTTGTACCTCCGTTTGGATTTTTCAGACGATCCGCTCTTGTGCGGCGATGATGAGCAACTGTGCGGCGATTTCGATGTGGTGCTAATCGTTTCGTCCGCTGCAAAGAACAGCGAATTGCGCATTGACCTCAATGTTACGGAAGGGAATCTGCGGGAATGGAAGAGCAGCGTTCGGGATGCGGGAATCCAAGTGGCGTTGGACAGAGTGTTGGAACTGGGAATCCCGTTCGATGTGCTGGGCGCTGGAAATGGCGACGTGCTTCAAGTGCGTTGCAGCATCTGGAAAGACAATCTTCCGATGGGAGCACTGCCGGCAGAGGGTGCCATCGAGATCACGCGTGTGAGCGAGAGAGAGCTTGCGGCGGCCGCGAAGCAGGAGTGGAAGATGTAGAACCCCGTTGCACGTTTTCACGTTGCACGAGTCAGTTTCGGGTTGCAAGTTTCGAGTTGCGACTGAAAGTATGGGCGTTACAGTCCAGGGCAGCTGTGCCGCACGGATCGTGGTATTACGCACCCGGAGTTGCAGAGTGGTAGGGTTCCCTCGGGCGAAGAACGCGCTCGGAATGTGCATACCAAAGCTAAGCGCTAAATGCTGAGAGCCAAGAGCTACTTCGGCATGCCCTGGCCGAGGCCTTCGTAGACCCAAAGTCCTGCGATGACCAGCAAGATGACGCCACAAGCGGCGCCGACCCAGCGGACGGCGGGTTCGACCTTGTTCAACGTAGCCTGTAGTTCTTCCTGGTCTTTGGCCATTTGGGTCTCGCCGGAACCGAGGAAGAGCTGATCGTCCTCATGCATTTCCAGCGTGGAGCGGTAGATCAACAAGATGACCAGCGCAGCTACCATCACGCCGAGGAGAATGAGCAACATGAAGATCGGAGACATGAGACACCCCTCTTGAACCGAGATCGTGCGGGGTCAAGACTCGATGGGCTCGAGTACTGCAACGTCCCCTCCGCGCCTTCCTTTACGAAAGGGTTCGGGTCCGCCGGGTAGTGACCTGCGCAGATTATAGCCCCGCCCGGATGGGCGAAAGCCATTTATTTTTACTGAGATATTGGACGTTATGTTTTTGAGTCGGTTAGCCTTAGGGCAACATCCAATAAACTGAATTTGCTATACTAGGCACAGGCCTACAAGAAACAGGAGACAAGATTCATGGCTACAACCACGACCACACCGGAAAATCCGACGAAGATGCTGCCGGTCAATCTGACGGACAATGCCATCTCTAAGGTTAAAGAGATCATGGCGCAACAGGACCCGGTGCCCGCGGGATTGCGCATCGGCGTGGTAGGTGGCGGATGCTCCGGCTTCAGCTACAACATGTCGTTCGAGAATGCGCCGGGCATGATGGACAAAGTCTTCACCTTCGACGGCCTCAAGGTGTTCGTGGACGCGACCTCGGTCATGTACCTGAATGGGTGCGTGGTTGATTATGTGGAGACACTGGAAGCGGCCGGCTTCAAGTTTGAGAATCCGAACGTGAAGAGCACCTGTGGGTGCGGATCATCGTTCAGCGTTTAGAAAGTCTTAGGAAGTGAAAAAGCCCTGCCGGTCGGCGGGGCTTTTCGTTTTTGGTGAGATTGCACTTAGCGGCCGCCAGGTGGACGCGGGAAGTTTGTTGGCGTGCCGTTAGTGGGACTGTTGTTTTGTCCCGGGCGATTGTTGTTACCTGTCCCGTTGCCGGTGCCTTGTCCTTGGCCTTGGTTGACGCGGCTGGTGTCGAGGGAAGGATCGTAGACGAACTCCCAGTCGCTGTACTTGGTCTTGCCGTCAATCTCCTTCAGGCCTTCTTTGTTAGAGGTACTGGAGATGCCGACGATGGGGCCGATGCCTCCGGTGGTCGTGGTCGAATTGCCGATGCGCTTCGACATGTCAGAGGCGTTGGTCGCACCATTGCCGGCACCCTGAGCTGTGCTGCCGCCGGAGAGATTACCTGCGGGAGTGCCGCCTGTTCCGCCGAATCCACCACCACCGCCGCTACCGTTGCCGCGCTGGACATATGCAGGGATAGGTTTTGGTTGGGCTTCACCGTAGTGGATGAGACGCCATTCGTTCTTGCCGGTGATGGGGTCCGTGTATTCCTTGCGAAGAAACCGGATGTTGTTGGTGTTCTTCAGGTCGTCGATGGAGGTGGGATAACGCCCGAACTTGCGATAGTAAAGCTGGATGGCGCGGACATATTGCTTGCCGCGATGGACGAGTTCGTCTTCGTGGTCACGCTGGATCTGCGCGCGGATGGCGGGGATGGACGCGGCGAGAGAGATCACAAGAAGTGTCACGGCAAAGAGAACAGCGATGAGGATGTAGCCGGAATCTGACTGCGGGTTGCGCGAGCGGATTGGCGAGAAGCGAAACATACTAGCTTTGTTGCGTCAGCGGAATGGGCTGCGTGTTGTTGTTCAGAATGTCTTCGATCACCACGCTCGTCGGGTTGATCTTCACGATCTTGTAGCGCTTGTTGATGACCTGGCCTTCGGTGCCGACAAAGACGTCATCGCCACTGGACAGAAAGACGCGCTTCGCTTGCCCGACTTGAGTTGCGAAGCCGTAGAACTTCAGGGGAATGGGGGGAGGCGGTACGACTATCGGCGCATCGTGACTATGATCGACCGTCGCGACCGTCCCGTTACCCTGAGGTTTTTCAATCTTAATCTCCCCGCAAGATGCAAAGATGTTGCATTTGCTGCCGTCGTACTGATAGCCCTCACCCATGGCTAGAAGATCATGGCGCAGAGCAGGATCAGGGGTCGGGGGCAAAAGCTTGGGATGTTGAGGCGCTTGGCGTCCGTTTCGCGGCGTTGTACTGGCTTTGACAGCGGCTGTTGTTGTGGTCGCAGTGGACGCTGGAGAGGCAGAAGAGCCACCGCTGAAGAAACGCGGCAGGAGCAGCAATGCAATGACGATGAGCGCGCCGAGGAAGATGAGTTGATTGCGGCTAGCGCGCATCAGGGCCTCGCTTTCTGGGCAGGCGGCGCGGTGGTCTTCGTGTTGCCGGTTTTCTTGTTGGCAGCGGGCAGTTTGATGTCGGCCGGTCTTTCGGTCGCAGCTAACTCTGCGAATGCCGGGCGCAAGTAAGTCTCAAAGTGGATCTGCAGGCGGACGGAGCCCGTCTTCTGGTCGTCAAGTGTGATGGCATTGACGATGAAAAACATGTTGTCGCGCTCGGCTGCGTTGATGAACTTGGCGATCTTGGAATACTCCCCGCTCAGTTGGGCTTCGATGGCGATCTGTCGAAGGCCCGGGATGTCAGTATCGAAGTCTTCATACTTCACGTCACTGAGAGAGATGCCGTTGGCAGAAGCAAGCTTGCCGAGTTCTTCTGAGACGTCAGAGGCGTTGATAGGCAGCCGCTTGCGGTAGAAGTCGATGATGTCCTGGTTGATCTGGACCAGCTTCTCCGGGAGTCCGCGAAGAGGCTGGACCTGCTTCTCTTTGATGTCCAATTCCTTGCTGACCTGCACAAGTTGCGTATTCAATTCGGCATTGGAGGCATTTCCGGGGAACGCGAGATATGCCGACGAGGCCAACGTGACGATTGCGAGGGCCGACGCGGTGATGACGAACTGCCTGCGCGTGCGCTTCAGGTCAGCCATGTTGGGCCACCTTTGGTGCAGCGGGGGAGATCACCTGCGGAAGCCTGGGAACGTAGACGATATCGATCTTGATGCGATTGTCTTTGGAGTCGCGCTGAGTACGCTCGGTGGTGATGCGGGGATCGACGAAGCGTGGCGAACCTTCCATGTGGCGAACGAGTTCGATGGCGTCTTCACGCTTGTCGGCTGCGACGGTGAGAGTGAAACGCAGTTGATGGTCGGCGGAAATGTCAGGCTTGATGGAAACGACTTGCACGCCGTTGGGCATGACCGTTTCGAGATCGGCGAGGACGCGAGTCCAACTAAAGGCCTTGCGCGCGAACAGTTCGTTCAGGAATTCTGATTGGTCGCGGGTGCCGGAATTTTGTGGCAGAGCAAGAGTGGCCTTGGCATCTGCGAGCTCGCGGTCGAGCTGCGCCATCTGTTGCTGCTTGTCGTCGAGCTGGCGCTGCGCACTGCGCGAATCGACGAAATGGCGGTACGCATAGGTGCTCGAAGCGATTGCTGCGGCCAGCAAAACGATGAGTAGCGGCACCCAGGACGAATAGAAACGTTTGGAGTCCTGGTAAGGCTGTGAGGCGAGATTGATGTCGAGTCTCATCGGCTGAGCAATGCGCCTCCTATGGAGGTGAGCATTGACTTGGGCAGTGGTTCACCGAGGCTCTCGCTGTCGGGGACGGAATGGACGTTGTTGACTGCGACCCCGATCTCGGCTGCAAGCGCGTTGTCGAGTTGTTCGATGTTGGCCAGACCGGTCACAAGCACTTGCTGAATACGTGCCGAATATGTGTCTTCGTAAAAGACCATCGAGGGGTGGATCTGATTGGCGAGTTCCTGCGCGGAGATGTCCGTGCGCCCGGAGCGATCCAGCGTACGCAGCAATAGAAGATCGTTGCCGTCGACGATGGCGACAGAGACCGTGTTGGGATCGACTTTCACGACCATCGTGGGACGGTCTGCATCGACCATGCCGAGAGTGGCGAGTGCCGAGGGAATCACCACGCCGGGAGCATAACCGATGTCGCTGAATGCAGTTTCGTACTCCTGGATGACGTCCCGCGGTGAAAGAGCGGCCACGACTTTCAGAACGCCATTGCTCGCGCCGACATGATACGAGAGAGCTGCGTGTTCCACATCGAACGGCAGCGATTTCTTCACGCGAAAACGGATCACGGCGGAGGCTTCCTCCGGCTTATCCGGCAGGTTCTCGAAGTCGAGCAGTAGAACGCGCGCGGAAGCGTCAGGAATGACAACGATCACATCTTTTGAATTGCCTGCCACGGTGGACAACACACTGCTGATGGCCTGGCGCAAAGCTTCGGCTTGCAGGACATTCGGAGAGGCCAGACCGGGCGAAAGCGTGCCGGTAGCGAGACGCCGGCTGGAGTACATGTCAATGGATGAGGCGTTGGCGGAAGAACGCGCAGCAATCACGCGTTCGGCGCCGACCTCGCAGGCGACTCTCGGTCTCGGGCTGGGCAGTTGCTTGATGGCCATTAACGGGTGGTCTCAATGAACGTGACTTTGTTGATCTCTTTGAGGGTGGTAATGCCGGCGCGGACCTTGTCCAACGCCGACTCGCGCAGAAAGCGCATGCCTTCATTCTGAGCGGCTTTGCGAACCTCTGATGTGGGTTTCTTGTCTAGGATCATTTCGCGAATGTTATCAGTAAGGTCGAGCAGTTCGTGGATGGCAGTACGGCCTTTGAACCCGGTGCCGGCGCACTCGATGCAACCTTCACCCTCGTAAAAAGTAAAGTTGCCCCATTCTTTTTCGCTGAGGCCGCTGGCCTCGAGTTGTTCCTTTGTGTATTTCACAGGGACTTTGCAGGAGTCGCAGATGATACGCACCAGGCGTTGGGCCAGAATGCAGTTCAGCGCTGATACGAAGTTGTAAGGCTCCACGCCCATGTTGAGGAAGCGGCCGATGACGTCAACCACGTTGTTGGCGTGGACGGTAGTGAAGACGAGGTGACCTGTAAGCGCGGATTGGATGGCGATCTGCGCGGTCTCAGTATCACGGATCTCGCCAACCATGATCTTGTCCGGGTCATGACGCAGGATGGAACGCAGACCGCGCGCGAAGGTGAGGCCTTTCTTCTCGTTCACGGGGATCTGCGTGACGCCTTTGACCTGATACTCGACCGGATCTTCGATGGTGATGAGTTTGTCTTCGTCGGTCTTAACTTCATTGAGCGCGGCGTAGAGAGTTGTCGTTTTGCCGGAACCTGTGGGGCCGGTGACCAGCACCATGCCGTAAGGTTCTTTGATATAGCGACGGAACTTCTTGATGTCGTCATCACTGAAACCGACCACGTCGAGTGTGAGCGAACGGAATTTCTCGCTCATCGATTCCTTGTCCAACACGCGGAGCACAGCGTTCTCGCCGTGGATGCTGGGCATGATGGAGACGCGGAAGTCGATGCTGCGATTGTTGTAGCGGACACGGAAACGGCCGTCTTGCGGGACACGGCGCTCGGCGATGTCCAATTCCGACATGACCTTGATACGCGAGATGATCGTCGAGTGGTGTTCTTTCGCGATGGGCTGCATGGCCTGTTGCAGCACACCGTCAATGCGGTACTTGATAACGACGGAGTCGTCGTAAGTCTCGATGTGAATATCTGAAGCACGGCGCTGGAGAGCGGTAAAGATGGTCGTATCCACCAGGCGGATGATGGGGCTCATCTCCGCGTCGCGGGTCAGTTTCTCGATAGAGATGGTCTCTTCGCCGTCTTCGGTCTCGCGCAGAATGTCGAGTTTGAAACTCTCGCCGGCTTCGTCCAGCACGCGCTGAGATTGTTCTGTCTTCTTGAGAATGTCGCTGATCTGCGCCAGTGTGGCTACTTTAGTGACGACGGGCTTGTTCAGGAGCAAGCCGATCTCGTCGATCATCATGAGGCGGCTGGGATCAGCGATGGCGATTGCGAGCTCGCCATCTTTCTCCTGAAGTGGGACGAAGTTGTAGCGGAACATCAGGTCTACGGGAACGGACTTGAAGAGTTCGTGGTCGATGTGGAAGTTGCGGAGGTCGACGAACTCAGAGCGATAGCGGCGGGCAAGTTCCTTGGCGCGTGCCTGATCGTCCGCGCCGGTGGTGACTACGGGTTGGTTCTCGCCGCCATTGACGAATATCGCCATCGGGTTCCTTTACTGGATCGCTTGTCCGCTGGCCGCGCCTGCGGCGGCGCCCAGGTTGAAGATAGGCAGATAGAGGGCGATCAAGACGAAGGCCACGACTATGCCCATCACGATAAGGATAATAGGCTCCACTAGAGATAACGCTGCAGTGAGCGAAGTTTGCACATCTTCTTCAAAGAATTCTGCGACGGAGGAGAGCATCTGCGGCAGCGCACCGGTGGATTCGCCGACGTCCACCATGCCGATGGCGAGTTCGGGGAAGATGCCTGTGCCCTCCAAGCTACGCGCCAGAGGACTGCCTTCGCGCACCTTTTGGGCGGCTTGAGTGAGTCCCCGGGCGATGACGCGGCTTTCCATGGAACTGCCCGCGGTCTCCAGCGCAGGAACCAGCGGTAATCCACCAAGCAGCAGCGTGGACATCATGCGCGCGAACATCGAAACCTGGTATTTGAGCCAGATGCCGCCCATCACGGGCAAAGAGAGACGGAAACGATCTATGGCGGCGGAGCCGGCTTCAGTCGACCTCCACTTCCAGAAACCAAAACCGATGGCGGCCAGGACCACAGCGATGACAGGGAAGTAGGCTTGCGCCGTGGTACCGAAGTTGAGCAGGAACTGCGTGATGCTGGGCAGCTCGGCGTGGAGATCGGCGTAGAGAGCGGCGAAGCGGGGGACGACAAACAGGACGAGTACTGAGAACAGCACCATCATGCCGCAGACGAGCAAGGCGGGATAGATAAGTGACGCGATGAGCTTCTTCTTAAATGTCATGGTCACCCGCTGGAATGCGATATAGCGCGTGAGCACCTCTTCCAGGTTGCCGGATTTTTCGCCGGCTAGAAGAGTGGTCGTATAAATCTTTGAGGCGATGTTCTGTGCTTCGAATGCTGAGGAAAGAGCCTCGCCGCTTTTCACCCGCTGACGCACGTCAGCAATGACGGTCTGAAAGTAAGGGTCTTTTTGCTGTTTGCCTAACAGTTCAAGGGCAGTGGGGATAGGCAATCCGGCGCGGATCAGCGTCACGAACTGAGAATTGAAGACGACGAACTGGTCGAGCTTGACCTTTTTGTTGCGCCTTACCGTGACATCAGCGCCCGTGAGCAGGCCGCGGGGTTTTACGTCATAGACAAGGAAGCCCTGATGGGCGAAGCGCTCGCGCAACTCCGTAGCGGAGTGGCCGGTCTCGATCTGCTGAAGCATGCGGCCGCGCTCGTCGGCCATTTTCACGATGAATTCAGCCATTGGGCCCTAGTCGATAGTCTAAACGCTGGGAACCTATTACACCACCATCTACTTAGACGAAAGAACGCTTCGAGTGGGAGCATTTGTGGAAGGATTCGTGCTCTTCCCTAACCACCGAGATCGGTGGCTTCGATCGTTTCCACCCCTTTAGGCGGGGTGAAGTGAAATTGGGCTTCGTCGAGGCCAAGATTCTCCTGGATATTAGAGAATAGAAATTCCGTGATAGCGCCGTCCATCTCCTCGATCACGATGCGTTGGATCCGGCTCTGTGGCGTGATCTCCAACAATACCCGGGTGACACGTTCGGCCATGCCTTTAGGGATTCCAGTCAGAATGATGTTGCCAGGCGTTTTGGGTGACGGCGCATCGGCGATGGTCAGGTGGTCGAATTCTTTCTCGAGTTTGGTTTTACCCAGCAGGTAGCGCAACGGCGAACGGAAGTCATCGAGATTCTTGACGGCAGTCTTGCGGGCCTGATGTTCGCCGGGAACGTAGAAATAGGCGGTCCTGCCATCGGAGACGAAAAGTTTTTGCGCCGGCTCGCGGTAATCCCAACGCATCTTGCCGGGACGCTTGAGAGCGAGCGTGCCGGATTCTCTGCGGGAGATGCCATTGCCGCTGTAGGTTTCAACGAAATCAGCCTTAAAAGATTGCAGCGAGTTGTAACGCGAATCGACGGAACCGACGATCTTCTTGACTGGACCGTCAGCAGCGAAGCAGCACAACGCAAGAAGGAAAATGACGGCGACACGCAACACTGTTCGCATGATGATTGGATGCTGATTCAATGCTTCTTCTGCAATTGCTCAGACTCTTTGGTGATAGTTTCCGCAGGTTGTTGGCCTGGCGGAACGCCTTTGGTGATGAAAGGGAAACGCATGGCGTCTTGCACTACGACCTTGCCGTCGGGCTCGAGTATATAAGGTGCGTTGGAGGGATCTGCAGGGATGCCGCGCAAGTATCCGGCGCTGACGACCTGCGACCATTTCGCCGGATATGAATCGAAGCGCCGTTTGTAATCGGCGACGATGGCTTCAAGGTGAGTTACATCGTCGTCCACGCGCAAGGCGATCAGACGCATTCTAGCGTTCTTGCGCATGGCTTCGTCTTGCGATTCTTCATACATCTTGGTCCACAGGATCCGCGCGGTCTCGATATCCCCGGCGCGTTGCGACATCAACGCAGGGAGAGCATTCATCCAGGGCGGATTGCCGGCCACTTTCCCGCCACGGGAAAAAGCATCGGCCGCAGCTTTGTAGTCGTGGCGCTCCATGTAGTGGATGAAGCCGAGATGGTAATAGAGGCGCCAGTCGTTGGGATTGTCCTTAAGGCCGCGTTCGATGAAAGCCACCGCGGCATCCGGCATGCCGGCACCGTAAGGAGGATTCTGCGCAAGAAATATCCCCCCGAATTGGTAAGCGGGAACAAGATGCGGGTCGAGCGAGACGGTGAGATCCAGCAGTTTAGGCAGAAGGGAGAAGTCACGCGACTTGGCGACGTTCTTTTCACCGAAGTATTGGACGGCGCGCGTCCAATAGATGCAGGCGGCCAGGCCGGTGTATCCGAGGCTGAGGATCTTCACCGCGCGCGTAGTCTGCAAATAAAGAAGTTCATCAGGCGGGACACGGGCGCGCGACTGGTCGATACTCCAGGCGAGCCAGCCCGAAGCTGCGAGCGTGATGACGAGTATGCACGCCCCGACGCGGGTGGTTCGATCGCGATTGATGGCGGCGCCAAAGCTCATTTCATGTTCCGGTTCTCAAAGATGATGACCGCTGCGCTAAGTACCACCGCACAGTAGCAGAGTGCGTACAAAGTATTTTGGGCGATGAGGGCTGCGGAGACGGCCTCCGAATGGGCGACGCGCGAGATGATGTTCAGGGCCGTGAAATTGGGAACGAGATAAGAGACACCGAGTACGACGTACCGGGAAAAACCTTCGAGCAGGTCTGCAGTGGCGCGGATGTCCTCAGCGAAATTTCCGATGAGGAAGTATCCGAAAGCAAAGAGCGCTGACAGTAACGGCGAACTGAAGGTGGAAAAGAGCAGTGTGATGGCGATGATCATCATGAACTGCAGCATGATGAAGTAAATGGCTACGACCAAAGAGAGGTCAGAACGCGCGAACGAATGCGTGACATAAAGTAATGCGGCGAAGAAGCCGATGGCCATGAAAAATGTGTTCACGGCCAGCGTGAGCGACAAACCGCAGTATTTGCCGAGGATAAATTCCCAGCGTCGAACCGGGCGGGAGAGGACCGTGTAGAGAGTCTTCTTATCTATTTCCTTGCAGACAAGACCAATGCCGATGAATATGGCAATCACCATGCCAAAAACCGTCATGGCGGTCAGGCCCAGGTTCACCAGGACAATGCGTTCAAGGCCGATGGAGATTTTGCCGAACAGAGGCGTTGAACCGACGAGCAACAGCGCAAAGAAAAGAAGGTTGTAGAGCACGCGGTCGCGAACGGCTTCGCGGAATGTATTGAATGCGATGTTGCTGATGCGTCGCGTAGTCATCGCTGCCGCACCTCGGCTGAAGACGAGTCGCCGATGTGGCGCAGGAAGTACTCTTCCAAGGTTCCATGGACCTGATTGATGGACAGCAGGCGTCCGCCGGCTGCGCGTACAGCGTTGATGGCGGCGTCCGTCTGCTGTTCTTCGATGACGGCGCGGACGACGTGGCCTGCGGCTTTGGAAATCACATTCAGTGGCTGCAGCGCAGTCGCGGGGCCTTCCCAGATCACTTCCATCTTGCCGCGCGAATCCGCGAGCAACTCAGCTACGACTCCGACCCCGCGTAGGCGTCCTTTGTTGAGTACAGCGATGCGATCGCATAAAACTTCTGCGTCAGAAAGAATGTGGGTAGAGAAAAATACCGTCTTACCTTCGTCGTTGAGTTCCTGGATAAGGTCGCGCACCTCGCGTCGGCCGATGGGATCGAGACCGGACATGGGCTCGTCTAAGAAGACCATCTTCGGATCGTGAATGATGGCCTGGGCTATACCCACACGTTGCAACATGCCTTTGGAGAATTTTCGTAGCTGAGTACTGGCTGCGTCGGCCATACCTACACGGCTGAGCATGGCTTCGGCGCGCTTGCGACGGTCCTTTGCAGGAACATCTGACAGCCCGGCGTAGTACTCAAGGAGTTCCCGGGCGGTGAGGTAGTCGTAGAAATAAGGCTGCTCAGGAAGAAAGCCGATGGAACGTTTCACTTCAGGAGAGGAGACGGGCCTGCCGAGGATGCTGGCGGAGCCGGAGGTGGGATACATCAGGCCCATCAGCAGTTTTAATGTCGTGGTTTTACCGGCTCCGTTGGGGCCGAGGTAGCCAAAGATCTCACCTTCTGAGACGGCCAGAGAAAGGTCCTGGAGCGCAGTTTTTTCTATCTTACGCAGAAAGCCGACAGAGTACCGCTTGGTCAGCCCAGAGATCTCAATGGCATTCATTCAGCAGCTAGAGTAAACACAAATCCGAAAAAGTGGTCAACGACCCAGCTTGAAATGAAAACTACTGAATCACAGTGTCAGATGCGGTCGCAGCCGCCGCGCTGTTATAGCGGATCACCTGCGTCTGATCGGCGAAATAATGATTGTCGCCGGTCTGGCCTTGGACCACTGCGTCAGCATTCAAGGTATAAGACGAATTGTTGACGCCTCCAACGGCGTAGGTGAAATAGTAACCGCTCTTGCCAGTGCCCACAGTTGTGGCTGCCGCCAGAGTGGTATCAAGAAAACAGAACTGCGTAGACGTGGGAGAGACGCCGGGCGCACAAGCTGCGGGGTTCGGGCCGCCCAGGGCCAGGATGGTGGGCGCGTAGCCGGTAAAGGCAGTCTGGTAGGCCGAATTGGCAGTCATGATCGTGCGCATAGACTCCACTGCAGAGGCTTGATTGGCAGAAATGCGTGCCTTGAGGAGGCCGGGAATCGCAATCGCGGCGATGATGAGAATAATCGAGACCACGATCAACAGTTCTATCAGCGAGAATCCAGTTTCCTTACGCATGTAGTCAGCTCTCTTTGTCTTGGGAATGCGCCTGCGATTGTAAAGAATGCACTTGCAAGGCCATTCTGGTACGTGCTCGCCAAATGGGGTTTGCCGCTAAGTTACTCGATTCAATGGCATTTCGCAATCATGAACACGAGTAACTATCGAGGAACCCGCTGGGATGACAATTTTTGTCAGCATGCAAAGCCTAAATTGTCATTGCCGGTCCAAAAGAAAAGACAAGGGCGAGCCCTTGCCTTCTCCCCGAAACGCCAACCTCTTACTGCAAAGCAGAGGATGAAGCAGCTGCAGCGGCAGCGGCGTTGAAGCGGATCACGCCAGAGTTGTCGGTGAAGTAGTGCATATCACCGGTGGTGCCCTGCGTGGTGGCATCAGCATTGGCCGTGAAGCCTGAGTTCACGCCACCGGCAACCACCGGCGCGTAAGTGAAGGTGTAACCGCTCTTTTGTCCGCCAGCGAGGACGGGGTCGATCAAGCAGGCCGTGGTCGAGGACGAGGTGCAAGGCGCCGCGCCGCCCAGCTGGGCCAGCGTGTCAGAGTACTGACCATAGCTAGACTGGTAGCCGATCTCAGAAGTGGTGATGGTACGCAGCGAACCGACAGCCGAAGCCTGGTTTGCCGAGATGCGGGCCTTCAGAAGGTTCGGGATCGCGATGGCCGCGATGATGAGAATGATGGCCACAACGATCAGCAGTTCGATCAGTGAGAAGCCTTTTTGTTTACGCATGAAGATTCTTCCTCTTTCTTAGTTTGAAGAAATCTGAAACCTGCGGCTCGGGGGAGAACCTGCCCGTCTCTTAAAGCATTTGCGCCGCCATCCGGCGCCAAATCGGGAAGTTTTTTTAAGTGCAAGAAGAGACAAGGAATAACGGAACTGTTTAGTTTTGTTAACTGCTCGTATTGCGAATGATTGACATTTTTTGGCAAGGAAGTAACGGTTAATGCCAAAGCGCTAGGGAGGAATGAGGCGGCCCCAAATGCAAAAGGCAAAGGCGCGAGCGCCTTTGCCTTTTGTGGCTGATACCCTCCCCCGGGTATTTCGCCAAAGTGCGGACTACTGCAGAGCCGAGGACGAAGCAGCGGCGGCAGCAGCGGCGTTGAAGCGGATCACGCCAGAGTTGTCGGTGAAGTAGTGCATATCACCGGTGGTGCCTTGCGTGGTGGCATCAGCATTGGCGGTGAAGCCAGAGTTGGTACCGCCCGCAACGACCGGAGCGTAGGTGAAGGTGTAGCCGCTCTTCTGGCCAGCCGCGAGGACTGGATCGATCAAGCAGGCCGTGGTCGAGGACGAGGTGCAAGGCGCCGCACCACCCAGCTGAGCCAAGGTCGTGGAGTACTGACCATAGCTGGACTGGTAGCCGATCTCAGAAGTGGTGATGGTGCGCAGCGAACCGACAGCCGAAGCCTGGTTTGCCGAGATACGGGCCTTCAGAAGGTTCGGGATCGCGATGGCCGCGATGATGAGAATGATGGCCACAACGATCAGCAGTTCGATCAGTGAGAAACCCTTTTGTTTACGCATTATGTCTCCTCTTTTTTTTGTTAAATCTTGATTCCTAGGGGTATTGACTTCGCGCTTGTAAGTGCAATCTTAGTGCCCAATGTCGCGCATCGCTCGGGGAGTATCTTAAATCATTGAAAATAAAATATTTAGATTGTTTTTTGTTGGAGAAAATATCGGTCTGCGAGAGTCAAAAACGGTGGTTACCACTACAGCTGTGACAAATATTGTCAGAGATTCAGACGAGAAATGTCAGGCCAAAAAAACTAGCAGACGAGGGCTTCTCGGGAGAGTTTCATGCCCTCCAGATTTCCGAGAATCGTTACTGCCGTCTTATCGGTCTGAAACATGTCATTGGCTAGTTCAATGATGTCGTCAGAAGTGACTGCTTCCACGCGTTCAATGATCTCATCCAAATCGAAGAAACGATCGAAGTACATTTCCTGCCGGGCAAGATTGGACATGCGCGCTGTGGATGACTCAAGGCTGAGCATCAAGTTTCCCTTGAGCTGGTCCTTGACCCGGCGCAATTCTTCATCTGAGATGAGGTCATTCTTCAGGCGCCGGAATTCGCCCACTACTTCGCTGACCACTTTCGGCGCGGATTCGATAGACGTCCCGGCGTAGACGCACATGTAACCGGTATCGCGGTAAGGATTGAGGTCAGAGTAGATGGAGTAGACCAAGCCCTTCTCTTCGCGGACATTTTGAAAAAGACGCGAACTCATACCGCCGCCGATGAGCGTGCTCAAAATATAAGAGACATAGCGCGAAGCATGCGAGATGTGCGGCGAGGGAACACCCATGCATATCTGCACCTGCTCCAATGACTTTTTGTTACGTGTGACGACTTTGGCGACGATGTTGGGCGGCTGTTGCTCGACGCGACGTCCCTTTTTCTTGAGCTTCTCGAAACGATCTTTGACCAGCCGGACGAACTGTTCATGATCCAGGCTGCCGGCTGCCGAGATCACCAGGTTCTCCGGGGCAAAGCGCTCTGCGTAGAATTCGAGTACGGATTCCTGCTTCAAACGACGCACCGTCTCATTCGTGCCGAGGATAGGTTTCCCAAGAGGGTGGTCTTTGAAGAAATTCTGGGTGAAGATCTCGTGGACTAGATAATCCGGATTGTCTTCATCCATCTTGATCTCTTCCAGGATCACGCCTTTTTCGCGGGTAATGTCCTTGGGCTCGAAGAGTGGATTGAGGACGATGTCACTCAGTACTTCCATGGCTACGGGGAGATGCTCATCCAGAACCTTGGCGTTGAAGCAGATGGTCTCTTTTCCGGTGAAGGCGTCCATGTTGCCGCCGATGGAATCCATTTGCCGGGCGATGTCCAGAGCTGTGCGATTGCGCGTACCCTTGAAGACCATGTGCTCAACGAAGTGAGAGATACCGTTCACGTCAGGATGCTCATGACGCGAGCCACTCTTGACCCATATGCCGATGGCGACCGAACGAATGTGTTCCATGCGCTCGGTCAGGATGGTGAGACCGTTGGGTAAAACCTGCTTCTGGATACTTCTAGGGGCAGCGACCATTCGTTTATATTCTACACAGGATAGCGAGTCGCATATTTTGCGCTTTCCTGCTTATTATCAATAGTTTAGACCTAGTGTTAGACTACCTTAAGGGCTGCACTTGCGCCCGTTTCCATTGGATGCCGTATGAGAGCCGCCGCTCAAGAGATTTTGGGCCTTGATATTCAAGAGCTTACAGGCCTGTTGAAAGAATGGGGTGAACCCCGTTACCGGGCCAAGCAGCTCTTTGAGGCGGTTTACAAGCAGAGGGTCACTTCCTTAGATGAAATCACGGTCTTTCCTAAGCCCTTGCGCGATCAACTCAAAGAAAAACATCTACAGGTAAGTGGCGCCAGGGTGGAGAAGAAATTTCTTTCCAGCGATGGAACAATCCGCTATCTGATCGGTTTTGCCGATGGCCAAAGCGTTGAGACGGTGTGGATGCCTGAAGGAGACGATGGAGAGGCCGGCGACGGAAGCGAAGCGGGTGAAGAGGAGACGGCGGCGCGTCGGCGTCCTCGAGCCACGATATGTGTCTCCAGCCAAGTCGGTTGCGCGGTGAACTGCAAGTTCTGTATGACGGCGCTGTTGGGATTGAAGCGCAACTTGTCTGCCGGCGAGATCGTGGCCCAGATCACTAGCGTATTGAACGACCATAATGTGGACCTCAAAGAGCGGAGGATCAACCTGGTCTTCATGGGACAAGGCGAGCCGTTCAACAACTACGACAATTTCATCAAAGCCGTGCGCTTGCTTGTGAAGGGTGTCGGGATCGCAGAATCGCGCATGACGGCGTCGACATCCGGAATCGTGCCGAAGATTTACGATCTCGGCAAGGAAGAGATACGGCCGAAGCTGGCGATATCGCTGAACGCGTCAAACGATGAAGAACGGACGAAGTTGATTCCCATCAATAAGAAATGGGACATTGCTGCGCTGGTGGAAGCGGCGAAAGCGTTTCCGTTGCGCAAGCGGGAGAACATCACATTCGAGTACGTGCTGCTGGAGGGCGAGAATGATTCCATTGAAAATGCGAAGGAAGTGATCGACATCGTGAACTCATTCGGGGAACGGGCGAGCCGAGTGAAACTGAATCTGATCGCGTGGAATGCCGGTCCGGAGATCGCATTCCATACTCCGGAAGATTCCCGCGTGCATGCTTTCCAGAAGGCGATACGAGATGCAGGCATTCCCGCGTTCATACGGCGTCCGCGCGGACGGGACATCTATGCCGCATGCGGGCAGTTGAAGCGCATCGTCACCATTGAACCTGCGACGGTTTGAGAGCGTGCTATCCTTCTGCGCTTGAAAAGACCCCAGACATTCATCTTCGCCGCATTGCTGATGGCTGCGACGCATCTTGTAGCGCAGACTCCTGTTCCTGATCCCGTGCATATGAGGGGCGGATACGAGGATGAGAGACTGCGCGTGCTCCTTGTAACGCTTGAGCCGGGTGAGTCGACAGGGAAAATTTACGTTGGGGAATCCATCACTACGTGGGTTTTGTCCGGGAAAATCGAAATCATTTTTCGAGAAGGTGATCCTGAGATCGTGCGCATCACGGAGGCGGCGGCGGGACTTGTAGAGCACCGCGTTTACGGAAATGTCTCCATCAAGAATGTTGGCAAGCATAAATGGGAATGCGTGATCACCGAGTTCAAAGCGCCCTTCGCCAAGAGCGTTGCTCCGGAAAAGCAGACCGTGAAGCCGCAAGAGGCCATGGAGGTAGAGCCTCCGGCGTCGAAACCGCCTGCTCGCGAATTAATGACGACACCACTGCCCGCGGTGACGCAGCCAAGAACAGAACCACAGCCGCAGAAGGCGCCACCTTCTAAGCCTGAGCCGCGCGCCGAGGAAGCCAAGCTAGCGCCACCAGAGCCAACAGCGCTCAATGCAGACGGTGCGAAAATCGCATTCTTGAATGGAACTGAGCTGGCATACATCGAGCGGGGGAGCGGGCCGGTAGTCGTGCTAGTTCACGACACGCTGGGCGATTATCGCTCATGGGCGCCGCAGTTGGCGGCGTTGTCCCGAAGCTACCGCGTGATCGCTTATAGCCGCCGCTATCACTATCCAAATCATTCCAACGGAAAGGAGCGGGACTATTCGTACGACATCAATGCGAAAGATCTTGCTGATTTCTTAAGAGGGTTGAATGCCGGGCCAGCGCGACTGGTGGGATTCGGGTATGGCGCGACCATAGCAGGCATGGTGGCGGCGGAACATCCGGAACTGGTAAAGGCGCTGGTGATCACTGAGCCGGGCTACGAACAGATGCTGGACAAAGCCATGGCCTTCCGTTCGGAGTTTGCGCGTGAAGAGATATACGGGATCATCCGCAAGCCGCTAGTCAAGGACAAGCCGGAGAAGGGCGTGCAGGTTTATGTCGACTGGCAGGGTTACCGCAGTTGGGATGCGATGAGCACAGAAGAACAGTTTCGTGAAAAGCAAAATGCCAATGCTTTACACGCGCAGACGCTGGATGCTGCCGCTCCCAATTTCAATTGCGCGACAGCGAAAAAGATCACTGCGCCGACGTTGATCCTGTCTGGACAGAGACGCAGCCCAAACAGCGCGGAGATCGCAGGAGTGTTGTCTGGATGTGTCGCTAATGCGGAGCGCGCGACGGTGTCGAATGCCGGGGCCGCGGTGTACGTGGATAATCCGCAAGAGGCGGACAAATTGTTGCTCGAGTTCCTACAAAAACACTAGAACCGCACTTTGAATTCAGGTCCTTTGTTCACGTGGATACTGTCCACGAAGCGGACCTTACCCGTGTCGTGCGTCATGATGAGCGATTGGGTGCGTGTGCCGTCCCCGAAAAAGCGGACGCCACGCAGAAGTGAACCGTCCGTCACGCCGGTGGCTGCGAAAAGGATGTGCTGGCCAGGCGCGAGATCTTCCGCCGAATAAATACGCTTCGGATCACTGATCCCCATTTTGCGAACACGCTCTTCGAGCTGCGGCGTATCGACGACCAGGCGCGCGAGGATCTCTCCATTCAAGCAACGCATGGCAGCGGCTGTGATGACGCCCTCCGGCGCGCCGCCGATCCCCATGACCGCGTGAACGCCGGTTCCAAGAACGGCGGCGGTGATTCCAGCGGAGAGGTCGCCATCAGTGATGAGCCGGATGCGCGCGCCTGCAGCGCGGATTTCATCCATCAACTTCTTGTGACGAGGACGATCGAGAACAATGATGACCAGGTCTTCGACTTTGCGGCCCAGAGACTTTGCGATGGCTTTAAGATTATCTTTCACGGGAGCGTCAAGATCGACGTGTCCGCGGCTGGGCTGGCCGACGACAAGTTTTTCCATGTAGCAATCCGGAGCGTTGAGCAAGCCGCCCTTTTCTGACGCGGCGAGCACGGTGATGGAGTTCGGTGCACCAGTGGCGCAAAGGTTCGTGCCTTCGAGTGGATCAACGGCAATGTCGACTTCGGGGTACTTCACGCCGTCGAGAGATTTGGCACCGACCTTCTCACCGATGTAGAGCATAGGCGCTTCATCGCGCTCACCTTCGCCGATGACGATAGTGCCGTGCATGGGAACGGTGTCCATCACGCGTCGCATGGCTTTGACGGCGGCATCGTCGGCTTTGGGCGCGTCGCCTTCGCCCATGGTCTTAGCGGACTCGATAGCCGCTTCTTCCACGACGCGCACAAATTCCAGCGCGAGTTCAACCTCCAGGTGCATCAAGTCGCCGGCGTTTGGCTTGGTCATTTGTCCTCTGTTGAAACTAAGAACGCTCTGGGTCAGATGCTAAAACGCGTCAATGCCCGTGATGCTGGAGCCAAGGATAAGAGTATGAATGTCGTGCGTTCCCTCGTATGTCTTCACAGATTCGAGGTTCATCATGTGACGCATGATCGGATAGTCGTCAGCAATGCCATTGGCTCCAAGGATGTCACGTGCCATGCGCGCGCACTCCAGCGCGACCCACACATTGTTCTTCTTGATCATGGAGATGTGCTGGTGTTGAACTTTGTCTTTATCTTTCAGGCGGCCAACTTGTAAGGCAAGCAGTTGTGCTTTCGTAATCTCGGTGACCATCCATACAAGTTTTTGTTGGACGAGCTGATGGGATGCGATGGGCTGGTCGCGGAACTGTTTGCGCAGCTTCGAATACTGCAACGCAGTGTCATAGCATGCCATGGCTGCGCCAATGCCGCCCCATCCGATGCCATAGCGCGCCTGATTCAGGCACATGAGCGGCGACTTGAGGCCGCCGGACTTCGGCAACAGGTTCGAGGCGGGCACGCGCACGTCTTGCAGCGAAAGCCCCGAAGTCACCGACGCACGCAGTGACCACTTGCCGTGGACGTCGTCCGCCTTGAAGCCTTTGCGATTGGTCTCGACGATGAAGCCCCTCACCTTGTTGTCTTCGTCTTCGACCTTCGCCCAGACGACAGCGATGTCAGCTATTGAGCCGGAGGTGATCCACATCTTCTCGCCGTTGAGGATGTAATCGTTGCCATCTTTCTTGGCGCGCGTGCGCATGCCGCCGGGGTTCGAGCCGAAATCAGGTTCGGTGAGGCCGAAGCACCCGAGTTTTTCGCCTTTCGCGAGTTGCGGGAGCCACGTGTTCTTCTGTTCGTCACTACCGAACGCGTAGATGGGATACATCACCAATGCCGACTGCACGCTTACGAACGAACGCAGCCCGCTGTCTCCGCGTTCAAGCTCCTGGGTGACGAGGCCGTACTCGACGTTGGACATGCCGGCACAGCCGTAGCCCTTCAAGTTCGCGCCGAAAAATCCGAGCTGGCCCATCTCGGGGACGAGTTCGCGGGGGAAGCGGCCCTCACGATTGCACTGCTCGATGATAGGAATGATCTTTTCTTCCACCCATTTGCGGGTGTTGTCGCGGACGAGGAGTTCGTCTTCGCTCAACAGGGAATCGAATTCGATGAAATCGACTCCCTTGAACTTGAATGCGGGCATGGCTCTCTCAGTGTTGCGCGTGATGATGGTGCAAACGTTCAAGGTTAATCGAGTGAGCAGGGCTGGTCAAACAATCGGTGATTGCCAGCGGTCGCACACAAGCGCATAATCTGGTTGTGGACATGTTTCTTCACGCTCTGTCGAAACTCTTGATCGTGCTGGCGGCGATCGGAGCCATTGGATGCCTGATGGTGATTCCCGCAACGGCCATATCCATTCTCAAGGTGGCGTTCACTAAAGACACTGAACAAGAACTGGCTGAGAAGACCCAGGTGCGTCCGGTCAGTTAGAATCTCACTTCGCGCGCAACTCATCCAGACTGTACTTGGTGCCCCGCCAAGTCACACCGCCATCTCTCAAGGTGACAAACGTAGAACGCAGCATGGTGTAGATGACCAGGGTGCACGCGATCGGGTGCGTGAAGAAGTAAACGGGCGAGACGCGCGTGAAGTATTCCATTCGAAGATAAACCGTTGCGTTGGCAAGCAGAGCGACAGCGAACCCTACTTTCGCGAACCCCGGAGCGAAGATCACGCCGAGCAATGGGCCGATCCCGATGAAGGCTGAGCCGAGCGAAGCGCCCACCGTCAGGACCCACTGGTACCGCATGAGCGCGAAGAAATTCTTGGTGAGATTGTTCACCACGCCGAGCGCGCCCTTAGCCCAACGAAGGCTCGCCAAGTCAGGACCGCGGACGGCGCGTTGCGCGAAGCCGCGTTCCTTCACGGCTTTCCCAAGAGCGAGGTCATCCACGATGGCGAGGCGCATGCCTTCGTACGTACCGATAGCCTCATAGGTCGAGCGTCGGAGCATGTTGAAGGCGCCGGCACCGACGAAGTCCCGGGCCTTCGGATCAGACACCTTCCATGGTCGGTGAATGAACGCGATGTTATTGAGGAAATAGCTGAGCATCATGCGTTCTCCGGGAGTCTCCATGATCATGGTTGGGTAGAGTACAACGTGATCGGCACGATCTCTTTCGGCATAAGCGACGGCGCGGCGAAGAGCGTCTGTGCGGAAGTGAACGTCGCCGTCGGTGAACAGGATCCAGTCGCCTGACGCCTGCGAGGCACCTTTCCACATAGCGTGCGTTTTACCCAGCCAGCGGTCAGGGAGTTCAGTCACATGGACAATGCGCAGCCGGCCTTGCGGAGCGGAGGCGGCAACTTCATTCATGATGCCGCCGGTGGCGTCGGTTGAGCGGTCATTGACGGCGATGACATCGAGCGATGGATAGTCGAGCGAGAGCAAAGAGGTGAGGCAGGCACGGATATGTTCGGCTTCGTTGCGCGCGGGAACGATCACGCTCAAGCGGGGAAGTTCAGCGCCGGTAGCATCCCATTCGGAAGTAGAGATGTCGATGACCTTCGACATCCCGAACACGACGTTGCTAAGCTGCCACAGCCAGATTACGGCGAGCAATCCGCCGGTGATCCAGTAGAAGAGAAGCATCCCTTTCAGTCTAACGGACGGTGCCTACAAAACGGCTTGATCACGCGCGGCGCGGGCTTTGCTCTCATCGACCGAAACGAGCAGTACCGTGCCGACGATGAAGAAAGCAATCAACGAGACGATCGCGGTGCGTGCGGAATGCGAAAAGTAGGTAATGGCGGCAAAGGCCCACGGGCCCCATATCGCGGAGAATTTACTGAAGACGGTGTAGAAGCCGAAGAACTCAGCGCTGGAGTCCTCGGGGATCATCGACCCGTAATACGAGCGGCTGAGCGCCTGTGTACCGCCGAGTGTGAGCCCGACGACCATGCCGAGCGCGAAGAATTCCTTTGTTGTCTGGATGAAGTAGGCATAGACCACCACGCATGACCAGATGAGCAGTCCGAAAAGGATGGCGCGCCGGGTGCCGACGCGGTCGGCGATCTTGCTGAAGCCCAGCGAGCCGAAGATGGCCACGAACTGGATGAGGAGCAATGTGAACATCAACGCTGAAGCCGGCAGGTGAAGTTCATTCGAGCCGTAGATGGTGGCCATGTTGATGACAGTCTGGATGCCTTCGTTGTACGTCATGTAAGCGAGCAGGAAGATGATGAGGTGCTTGAATCGGAAAGCGCGTTGGGCCGTGTGCCAAGTGCGGGAGATGCCCAGCGAGAGAAAAGCCAGCACACGTGGTTGGCCGGCAAATTTGTCGGGAAGCGATTTATCGGAGGCAGGTTCTTGCAAGAATCGCATGCAATAGATGGTGAAACCGGCCCACCAGATCCCGGCTGAGGCGATGCCGATACGCGCTGCGTGCTCCTTGCTGAGGCCGAGCTTGTCGTGCAGTGACACCAGCGCGAGCGCGATGGCGAATTGCAATCCTCCGCCTACGTATCCGTAGGCATAGCCCTTGCCCGAGACGGCGTCCATTTTCTCGTCGCTGGCAACGTGGGGAAGAAAGGCGTCATAGAAGACGTTGCCGTTGACGAAGCCGATCTGCGAGATGAGAAAGAAGGCCATCGTTTTCAGTACATCGCCGGTGTGGGTGAAATAGAGCAGGATGCAGAACAGAGCGCCGGTGTATCCGAAGGCGGTAAGGAATTTCTTTTTTGAAGAAGAGAAGTCTGCGATTGCGCCCAACACAGGAGCGCAAATGAAACTGAAAACTCCAGCTAGGCCGACGGCGAATCCCCAGAGTGTCTCCGGCGGATATGTACGGCCGAATATCGTTGCGCCGATCGGCCCTACAATGCTTGACGCGAAGTAGATCGGCAGCAGCCCCACGGCAGTCGTGATGTAGGCGGAGTTGGCCCAGTCGTACATGCACCATCCGAAGATGGTGGCTGGATCGTCTTTTGCGTTGGAACGAGATGGGCGGGGCAGGCCGAACATTTCCCGCTGAGGATAGCAGGACTACTTGCCGGTTCGCGGCCAGCGGGCGAAGACTTTTGTGCCGATGCCGCCACGAGGACGGAAATCCCCTTCGACGACTGCCCACTTTGGCTTTGCATACTTCACTACGTCTTCAAGTACCTGGTTGACGATGTTCTCTTGAAATATGCCGAGGTTGCGATAGGTGAAGAGGTATTCCTTGAGCGACTTCAATTCCATGCAGCGTTTCCCCGGCATGTAGCGGATGATGATAGTGCCGAAGTCGGGCAAGCCGGTCTTGGGGCAGACGGAGGTGAATTCGGGAATGTCGATGACGATCTCATACTGCGGGAACTGGTTAGGCCAAGTCTCGATCTCGGGAAACTTTGTATCGAGTCCAGACTTTGCGTGATCGTCTGTATAACGGCGTTTCGTGGGCATGCTTCGATTATAAAGTGCGAGGCTAACAACCCATCTTAGCCATGCGCGCTTTCATCTCTTCCGGTGAGACGTCTTCCTTGTGAGTGCTGATGGTCCACTTGTGGCCGAAAGGGTCGATGATGGTGCCATTGCGGTCGCCGTAAAACTGGTCGGCGACATCGCGGTCTGACTTGGAGCCTTCGGTGATGGCCTTCTTGAACACTGCGTCCACATCTTTCACGTAGAGCATCAACCCTACAGCGGTGCCGCCGATCGATTCCGGACTGAGCGCGCCCATGGAGGGCGCCTCGTCGGCCAACATGACGACGGAGTCGCCTATGCCTAATTCGGCATGAGCGACAGTGCCATTCTTGCCGTCCATTCGTACCATTACAGAGGCGTTGAAGACTTTCTTGTAGAATTCAATGGCTTTGGCAGCACCACGGACTGATAGATAAGGCGTAAGCGAATGGTAGCCCTCAGCTTGATGACTCTTAGCAAGCGACATAGGTCCTCCAACACCATTTTAAGACCCTCGCTCACTCCAGGTCCTGAGTTGCTGATGAGAGTGGCCGGAAGCGGGAACAACGCGGGCTTCCCCGTGGGAATCAAACTAAACACAGTCATTCAAGGAGAGTTGCAGATGAGAGTTCCACGATTCCTAACTATTGCCGCCTTTGCCGCGGTCAGCAGCTTCGCGTTCTCGCAGACCCTGACCAGCGGTACAGAGATCAAGGTCAGAACAGACTCAGCCATTAATGCGCAATCAGCAGCACCCGGACAAAGCTATGCCGCCACCGTCAGCGATGACGTGAAAGACACGAGTGGCAATGTGGTAATCCCGCGAGGTGCGCGCGCTCGTTTGGCGACTGTTGCGACGGGCGATAACCAGATCTCGCTGGCGTTATCTTCGATCAGCGCGAACGGACAGCGCTATTACCTGAACACGAACAGCACTCAGGCCGAATCCACCACGGCGAAAGAAGGCGTAGGCAAGAACAAGCGCACAGCCAAGTACGTTGGCGGTGGCGCTTTGGCGGGTACGTTGATCGGCGCTATCGCCGGCGGTGGTAAAGGGGCGGCCATCGGTGCCCTAGCAGGCGGCGCGGCCGGTGCAGGCGCACAGACGTTGACCAAGGGCAAGAAGCTGGACATTCCGGCAGAGAGCCAGTTGACGTTCCGGCTGGAACAGGATGTGACCCTGCGTAATTCGCGCGGTCAAAGCTACAACAACCGCCAGCGCATTACTCCGTCACAACGGTAGTCGACTAATCGAAGCGAGAGTAGGGGACTTTTCGGAGTCCCCTTGCTATTGCGTGACGGACTCGATCCGCTGGATCAACTCTGCAAGACTCTTGCGGAACCCGACGGGATCGTGAAACTCGAATTCCTGCGGCGAGAGTGGAGCGAGGACCTTCTTAAGATCATCCGAATCTATGGCGGTGTCATTCTGGCGCATGTAGTAGACCTTGCAGCCGCAAATCCCGGCTTTCACGCCGTGTGTTCCCTCGGGAAAGTGCAGTCCATGGCTCAGAAGAATGACAATGTGGTCTGCATTGGCCGCGCAGTGCGCGTCTTCGATGAAATGTTGAAAGGACTCCACGAAGTATTTGGACAGGCCCTTTCGATCCTCCAAGGCATTCACACTGATCTTGTTCTTAGTTGACTCAACCTGCCGGGTAGAGAAGTCTTGCCAATCTAGACCCTGCGCGAACGCCGGTTCAAAAAGGTGCTTTTTCATAAGGTCAAATGCACTCACACGGATGCAGCCTGTCTGCGGGCGCAAGGAACTGAGGACACTTGCAGATTCCAGGAGATGCGTCATGTAGCTCTTGTCATTGAGCCTTTTGAAACGGGACGGATGTGGTAATCCGAAGCGGGGAGACAGGAATGCAGGAGGCGGCGCAAGAGCAACCTGGTTCTCGCGCGTCGATGTGTCAACAATGAGATCGATTTGAACCGAGCGTTTGTTCTTGAGGGGCAGATCCGTACGTAAGGGACTGAAGACTTCGCTGCCGTAGATCCCGTCGCGAATGAACTCGGCAACCGGCGCATCCTTGGAGACGGAAGGCAGTGGATCTTTTTTCAATGCGTCGACAATGACGGAGTTCAACGACAAGTCATACTGGTCAAGGACGGATTCGTAAAGAATTGACGCCACGGTGTATTTGCCCGGCTGCAACAGGACTTGCGAAGTAAGTTCCGTCGACCCGGTCACCGGTTTCTGCAACTGCTCAAAAACATGATTGTCGCCGGGAAGCCACGTGCCGTGTTCGTCAGCTACTTTGATGATGAAAACCAGATCGCGCCGCACGCTCACTTGCTGGAGAGCTTTGGCGTCGATCTCCGCGGTTACTGTCACTAAGTTTCGCTGTTGGAAGGTGAAAACCGCTTTGTGCACCCTTACATGCCACGGCATGTCCTGGTGTGGGCCATTGCTTAACCAAACGGAAATCTTCTCTGCCAGATGCGGGTCGAGCTTCTTTAGCGTCTCTTGAGGTGCGGCGGAAACAGACTGCGTGACCAGAGCGACTGCCAGTAGTAGGGCCGCGGACATGCCGGAGATTCTAACAATGAGCCTTTCCAGCACAGTGGGATCCGAAGCTTGGAATTCACGTGACTTGAAGTCGCGGC
>JADMIO011189580.1_pt1 | contig 90235 bp, 67 predicted proteins | sample 8958161 | NCBI WGS metagenome assembly JADMIO01 (sample SAMN16585339, study PRJNA669376) | soil metagenome | isolation source: Crop rotation soil | place: USA: Cullars Rotation, Alabama | collected 2011
GCCGCGACTTCAAGTCACGTGAATTCCAAGCTTCGGATCCCACTGTGCTGGAAAGACGCCGCAGGCATCGACATGCATTGAGAACACAGGAGTGCGGCAAGCGCGACGAGCAACAGGCCGCGCATTCGATGCGAGTGGTGCCGGCCGACGCGGGGGCTCATGATGGGGGCGAGCTTAACGCACCACGCGCCCGGAGTGCCGCATCGGATCCATGGGCCGGGGCGCCCCTGCGCGCAACGGCATCGAACCGATCGCGCGGAGCCAATGTCCTGCGGCGCATCGCGCCCCCGCATGCTAGCTTCCGCGCCATGTTCAGCACACCGGTCCTCATCGGCGTCGGGCTCGCGCCGGCCATCGTCGTCCTGGGACGGCTGTCGGGCCTCGACCGCGATCGCGCGCTGTATCCGACGGCGCTCATCGTGATCGCCGCGTACTACGTCCTGTTCGCGACCATGGGCGGGGCGCAGGCGCTGCCGGGCGAGCTGATCGCGGCGACGGTCTTCATCGTCATCGCGGTCGTCGGGTTCGCACCAGCCTCTGGTGGGCCGCGGCGGGGATCGCCGGCCACGGGCTGTTCGACTTCGTGGTGCACCCCCGCCTGATCGAGAACCCCGGCATGCCGGCGTTCTGGCCGGCGTTCTGTGGATCGATCGACGTGGCACTCGGGGTGCTCATCGCCGTCCTGCTGGTCCGCCGCGACATCGCGGCGCGCGGCTGACGCGACACGCCCGGCGCCGACGTCCGGCGACGCCGACGCCGCCCTAAGCCGTCCGGTACGCCACCTCGAGTTCGGCGCGGTCGGCGGGCTCGAGCCCGGGGCTGAACTGGACGACACGATCCCAGACATCGTGACCGTCGAAGTATTCCTTCCGGCACGCCAGGTGGATGAACCCGCCGGGATTGAAGCGGCCATCCTCGAACAGCACGAGCCGGATCCGCCACGCGCCGCGCTCGATCAGCTGCTGGCAGCAGCGGCACTTCGCCTTGCCGCTCGGCGCGCGTTCGGCGCCGTCGACGCGCGGCAGGCGCCGGTGCGCGAGCCCCGACTGCGCGATCGCCTCGAGTTCCGCGCGGTCGGTCGCGATGTCACCCACCTCGGCCAGCGTCGCCAGCAACGACTCCGGCCGCTTGTACGCGGCGCAGCGCGGGTGGAACCACAGCGTCGCCTCACCCTCGCCGAACGGGTTCGGGACCTGCTCCCCGAAGCGCAGCTCGCCGCGGGCGATCGGCTGGGCGCAGCCCCGGCACTTGGCCCGCCCCGTGGGGGCGGGTTCGATCACGTGTGGCATGGGCGGCAGCGTACGCCATTCCGGCCCCGATCCCGAGCGGGCGCGGGGCCGCGTGTTAGAAGCGCCGGCCGGGCGCGTAGGGAAGGATGTCTCGAGAGGATCCCCTTCCAGCCCGGGCTGCCCGGAAAAGGAGTCGGTGCATGCGTCTTGCTCCCATGTCGATCGTGTCGGCCGTCCTCGTCGCGTTCATGGTTTCGCCCCGTCCCGCGGCCGCCCACTTCCAGACGTTCGACGGCCTGTACCACCATTCGCAGGGTTCCGCGGACTTCGTGTACGACCCCGTCGCCCGGCGGCTCACCGTCCAGAACATCGGCAGCACCGGACAGGACGGTGTCGCGATCGACCTCCCGAACGAACAGGCCTCGCCCGTGGGCCCGGGCGTCACGTTCGCCGACGGGGTCGTGATCCGCGGCAGCGCCCTGGGCTCGACGCTGGAACGCGTGCTGACGATGTATTCGGGTCCCACCGTGGCGGGCACGCTCACGATGCACCGCAACTCCGACGGCACCGAGACCGTCACGTCCGACTACACGGCGTCCGGCGCGACGCGGGTGACCGTTTTCGTATTCGATGCGAAGGGGAATCGTGTCGCGGGCCAGACCGTCACCGGGGGATCGATGGCGCTCACGATCAGCGGTGCGGGATTCGTGGCCGAGGACGGCTACACGGCGCACCGGTTCGATGCGACGCATCGCAAGATGCAGGTCCACTACCCGACGCCGATCACCATTTCCGGATCGAACTTCGTGCAGGTGACCGGCACCTCGTGCCAGTTCCATTGCGCCGACGGATACACGCTCGACGCGCTCACGTCCGTGCAGCTCACGGGCACGACCGCCGCGGGTGCCCCGGCGGGTGAGTGGACGTTCGACCAGGTCGGCATCGTGCCGCCATGTGCGGGCTGCCCGAACGGGCCCGACGACCTGGGCATGTGCGTCGCCTTGGGTGATGCGACATATGCGCTCGGGACATCCAGCACCGGTGAGCGACGGCGGGAGATGCACAATCTCGGCTCGTCCGGGCAGGACGGGGTCAGAATGAGCCTGCGGGGCGGACGGACCGACTGCTGCAGTGCCGGCGCGGGATATACCAACCTGTTCGTCTACAACCGTCCCACCCCGCGGACACTCGATACGGACGTGAGCGGCGACGTCGGGGGGATCGAACAGTCGCTCGGCACCATGCACGTCGACGTCCCGGTCGATCACGCCGACTTCCACCCGGACTTCTCGGCGGCCGGGGCGGGCGGGTACCGCGTGCGCCTCTATCACGACGGCGCCGTGATCGCCGACGTCACCGACCCCGTGTCCGTGACGCACCTGGACGCGGGCGCCGAATGGCGGCTCCAGACCGATGTGCAGACGTCGACCGGTGCCGCGGGATTCCGGATCATCTGCATCACGAGCCCGTGTCCCGGCTGGCCCGTCGCCGTGAACGGCGCGTTGTATTTCGCCGACGAGATCGCATTCGAGCCGTCGGGCACCGCGCTCGCGGCGACGGCGGTGCCCACGAACCTCACGTCGTTCTCGCTGCGTGCGACCGGTGACGAGTTGCCGATCGGAAGCGTCACGGTGAACTCGTCCGCGCCGAACGTGGGCGTGGCTCCGCGGACCGCGCCCGACGGGCGCGGCGCACGGCTGTTCCCCAACCCTGCGGCGGGGCCGGTGTCGGTCGTGTTCGCGCTGCCGCAGCGATCCGCGGCCGAGGTCGCGGTCATCGACGTCTCCGGACGCCGCGTGCGCGAACTGGCCCGCCGCACGTTCGCGCCCGGTGCGCACGAGTTGCGATGGGACGGGCTCGACGAGTCCGGCCGGCCGGCCGCCGTGGGGACGTACTTCGTCCGCGTCCGGTCCACCGCGGGCGAACAGGTGGCGCGCCTCACGATGCTCCGTTAGACCGCCGCAGGAGATCCCCGGATGCGCTCGACCTGCATCACCCTGCTGATGGCCGCGTCCCTCGCCGTCGCGTCGTGCAAGGAGGACGCGTCGACCGCGCAGGCCCCGGCCGCGACGCCGGCCGCGACCACCGATCGTGCGCTGCCGCCGTCCGAGACGACCGCGAAGCAGGCTCTCGACACGTCGCCGCGGCATGGGGAATACGTCGACATTCCGCTGGCCGGCCGCGCGCCGCTGCGCGCCTGGATCGTCTATCCGGAGCGTCCGGGCAAGGCCGGCGTCGTGATCCTGATCCACGAGATCTACGGGCTCAGCGACTGGATGCGCGGCGTCGCCGACCAGCTCGCGGGCGAGGGCTTCATCGCGCTGGCGCCGGACCTCGTCTCGGGGCTGGGGCCGGGAGGCGGCGGTACGGATTCCGTCGCGAGCCGCGACGACGTCGTGAAGCTGGTGCGCGCACTGACCCCCGACGAGGCGCGGGCCCGGCTCGACGCGACGCGGGACTTCGCACGCACCCTGCCCGCCGCGAACGGCAGGTTCGCGACGATGGGCTTCTGCTGGGGCGGCGGGAAGAGCTTCGAGTACGCCGCCTCGCGCCCGGCGCCGGCGGCCGCGGTGGTGTTCTACGGCACCAGCCCCGACAGCGCCACGCTGCTGAACGTCGCGGCCCCCGTGCTCGGGAACTACGGAGGCGACGACGAACGCGTCGACGCGACCATCGAGCCGGCGCGTGCAGCACTCGCGAAGCTCGGGCGCCCCTACGAGCCGCACGTCTACGCGGGCGCCGGACACGGATTCCTGCGCCAGCAGGACGGCCGCGACGGCGCGAACCTCAGGGCGACGCGTGAGGCCTGGCCGCGGTCGATCGCGTTCCTCAGGAAGTACCTGGACTGATCCTGGGCATCCGGCCGGCCGGCGATGGCGTCCCGACCGACCGCGTCGTACAGTCGGGGCGTCGGGCCCCCGCGCGCCATCCGATGAGCCGCTTCGCGTCCCCTGTAACGGGAGGTGAACGATGGATCGCTTGACGAGGTTCGCCATCGCCGCGTGCGCGATGGTCGTGTTTGCGCCGCCGCCGGCGCGCGCCGACGACGCGGCGAAGACCGTGCGCTTCTCCGGCTTCGCGCACGAGCCGATCGGCGACGCGACGATCGTCCACGCCGGCTCGCACCTCCAGGTCGCACATCTCGGCGGGTCGGGCGGCGACGGCGTGCGCATCCATCTCGGCGACGGCGTCAGCGCCCTGCGCGTCCGCGCGCGCGTCACGAACGAGACGGCGCTGCCGCCGGGCGCGTTCATCCAGATCTCGTCCTGTGCCGGCAGCGCCACGGATTCGGTCGGCTTCCTGCGCGTGCAGCGGATGGCCGCCGGCGGATACGAAGTGTCGGGTGGCGTGGCCGGCGCGTCGGACCAGTGGGTGTCGGCCTATCGGGGGGGAACGCTCGTCCATCGGGATCCCGTGGCGGCGACCGGCAACCCGTTCGCCCGCGTGCCGGCATGCCTCGCGTGCGGGTCCAACCTCAACGACGAACTGAGCCGCGCCTCGGACATCGTGCTGCGCTGGCAGTGGTCGAAGCCGCTGCCCGTGGCACTGCTCCGCGAAGGCGGCGCCGACACGACCGTCGTGGCCGACGAGTTGCGGCTGAGCGCGCCGTCACGCGATCGCGCCGCGCTGCTGTCGGACTTCTACGTGCGGGGCCGCGACGTCGGCGAGCTGCGGATCGACTCCGAGACCGCGACGCGGCGGCGCGCCGGCCGGCCGAAACCCTAGCGCGATCCGGCGAGCGCCTGCTCGATGAGGTCGAGGTGGTGCCGGCGATGCGAGCCGCGGTCGAGGTTCGGCGCATCGGGCCGCGCGAGCGTCATGGTCACCACGTCGTCGGGCACCTGCAGCAGGAACGCGTCGACCTCCTCGGCCGCCTGGATCGCGGCGGCGGCGGCGCGGTCCGGCGCGATCAGCTCCAGCAGCGGCTGGGCCGCATCGTTGAACACGTCGCCGTCGTACTGGCGCGCGTCGTCGCCGGGCTCGCCGGGGCACATGTCGCCCGCCGCCCAGCGCCGCATCATCTCGAGACGCTGGCGGTCCCACAGCGCCATGTGCGCGAGCGTGCCGGCGACCGTCCAGCCGTTCGGCAGCCGCACGCCGAGCCCGCGCGCGTCGAGGCGGGCGACCAGCGCACGCATGCGCTCCGTCGACGTGCGATTGCTGTCCGCGAACGCCTTCGAGATGGGCACGGCCCCTCCTACCAGATCTCGACCCGGTGGGCGTCGTCGCGCACCATCGGATCGCCGGACGTGCACCCGAACGCGCGGCGGAACTCGTCCATGTTCGACGCGGGCCCGTTCGAGCGGGTGACCGCCGGGGCGTGCGGGTTCGACAGCACGAGCTGGCGCATCGCCTCGGGGCGCATCTTGACGCGCCACGCCTGCGCGTGACCGATGAAGAACCGCTGCTCGCCCGTCAGTCCGTCGATGACCGGCGACGGCCGGCCCTTCAGCGAACGTTGCCACGCGTGATACGCGATCACGAGCCCGCCCAGGTCGCCGATGTTCTCGCCCAGCGTGAGCCGGCCGTTGACGTGCAGCGTGTCGATGCCCACGTAGGCGTCGTATTGCGCGACGAGCCGGTCGGCGCGGGCCTCGAATTCCTTCGCGTCGTCGGGCGTCCACCAGTCGAGCAGGTTGCCGGCCGCGTCGTACTGGCGGCCCTCGTCGTCGAAGCCGTGGCTCAGCTCGTGCCCGATCGTCCCGCCGATCGCGCCGTAGTTGGCCGCATCGTCCGCGGACGGGTCGAAGCGCGGCGGCTGGAGGATGCCCGCGGGGAACGCGATCTCGTTCGTCAGCGGCTCGTAGTACGCGTTGACCGTGGGCGGGTTCATCGTCCATTCGCTGCGGTCGGTCGGGCGGCCGATCTTCGCCATCTGCCGCGCGGCCTCGAAGCGCTGCGCGGCCATCAGGTTCGCGACCGCGGATCCGTTCGGGTCGACGGTGAGCTCGGAATAGTCGCGCCACCGGTCCGGGTAGCCGATCTTCTGGAGGATCGCCTCGAGCTTGCCGAGGGCGCGCTGCTTCGTGGCGGCACTCATCCACGGGCGGCTCTCGATCCGCTCCGCGAACGCCGCGCGCATGTTCGCGACCATGTCGAGCATCCGCTGCCGGGACGACGGCGGAAACGCCTGCGCCACGTACGCCTTTCCCAGGGCGTCCCCCATCGCGGCGTCGGCGGCCTGGTTCGCGCGCCGCCACAACGGTTGCGGCTCGGCCTGCCCCGTCGAGACGCGCTGCAGGTCGAACGTGACCTGGAACGCCTCGCGCCCGAGCCATGGCCCGTAGCGTCGCAGCAGCGCCGCCTCGAGGTACGCGCGCCACGTCGCGATCGGCGTCGCGGTGAGCTGGGCGTTCAGCCCCCGCAGGAATCCGGGCATCGACACGTCGAGCCGTGCGTCCGGCGCCGCCAGCGACCCGAGCCCGACGCTCCCGAAGAACGCCGTCCAGTCGAGCGCGGGCGCCAGGGCGGTGAGCTCGCGCACGGTCATCGGGTGGTACAGCGCCGACGGCTCGCGCATCTGCACGCGCGTGAGTGAGGACTCCGCGAGTGCGGTCTCCAGCCGGAACGCCGCGTCGGCCGCCTGCTGCGCGTCGGCCTCGCGCATGCCGGCGAGTGCGAGCAGCTTCGCGTTCGCGCGGCGGTACGCATCGCGCTGCGCCACGGACTTGGGATCCGTGCGGAAGTAGTATTCGCGGTCGGGCAGCCCCATCCCGCCCTGCGACACCTGGGCGATCACCACGGCACTGTTCCGTGGGTCCACCTCGGCGCCGAAGCGGAACGGCAGCAGCCCGCCGCCAAAGCGGCCGCCGCCGATGCGCGCGAACCGCTCGAAGGCACGGACCAGGTCGGACGCGGAGACCAGTCCATCGATGAACCGCAGCTCGTCGGCCACGGGGGCCAGGCCCTCGCGGTCCATCCGGACGGAATCCGTGACGGAACGGTAGAACCGGCCGAGCTTCGCGAGCGTCGGGTCCTGCTCGGTATCCGCGTGCGCGGCCGCGCGCTCGAGGACGTCCCTGAGCACGCCCTGGTTCCGGTCCGACATTTCGGTCCAGATCCCGATCGACGTGTACGCGGGCGGAATCACGGCCGTGTCCATGAACCGGCCGTTGGCGTAGCGATAGAGATCCGCGCACGGCGAACAGGTCGTGTCCATGTACGCGCGCTGGATGCCGCTGGCGGGGCCGGCGGCGGCGCGACCGGCGATGGACGACATCGCGAGCATCGCGAGCAGGATCGTGCGTCGAACGTGCATGGCGGGACCTCGTCGGAATTTCGGCCTGGGTCGTGCAGGCCACGCTACATGGGCGCGAATGCGGATTCCAGCGGCCTCAATGCCGCGGCGCGGGCTGCTGCTGCTCCTTCGCGAACTTCGCCACGAACGCGTCCAGCCGCTCGATCATGACGCCGATCCGCCGGCGCCCGATCTCGCCGCCGGCCTGCATGCCCTCCTGGGTCATGGCCGGCTGCTCGCGCTGCAGCTTCTGCCCGACCGGGGACGCGTAGAACGCCAGGATCTGCTCCAGGTCCGCCTGGGTCAGGTGCTTCTGGTAGATCGGGACCATCGCCTCCACCATTTCGTCGACGGGCATGTCCCTGAACATCTCCTCGGCGACCTTGCCCACCTCCGCCAGCTGCGCCGGCGTGGCCCGGGGCATCTTCTGCCTGAAGCCCTCCTGCGCCCCCAGCTTCGCCTGCTTCACCACGCCGTCGAAGTACTGGTTGAGCTGCGACTTGATGTGCAGCACGTCCATGAATTTCAGGACCTCGTCCCGGGACGGGGGCGTCACCGCACCGTCCGCTCGGGCCAGGCCCGCGACGGCCATGCACAGGATTCCCACCAGCAGCACGCGGCGTGATCGCATGTGTCCTCCGGAACGTGATCATGGTGAACGGCCCGCACCGCGACGAAGTGTACGTCAGGGCGCACGACCTCGAGTGCGCGAATCCGGCGATGCGAGCGCCTCCGCGAAGAACGACTCGAGCCTGAGCCAGTGGCGCTCCGCCGCTTCGGCGTCGTACGCGCCGACGTTGTCGGGGACCGCGAAGCCGTGACGCTTGCCGCGGTACAGCTCGATCCGGTAGTCGACGTCGGCGGATGCCAGCGCGGTCGCGAGCGCGCCCTGGTGTTCCGGCGTGCAGCCGCCGTCGTGGTCGGCGACCCCGAGGTACACGGCCGCCTGCACGCGCGCGGCGAACCGGTGCGGACTGTCCGCCGCGTCGGTCACGAGGCCGCTGCCGTGGAACGACGCCACGGCCCGCACGCGGTCGGGGTGCTGGTACGCGGTGCGGAAGGCCATGCGTCCGCCCATGCAGTACCCCGTGATGCCGACGCGATCGGACCGGACGCCCGCCAGCGCACCGAGCGCGTCGAGCCACGCGGCGCCGTCGACGGCGATGTGGTCGGGCGTGATGGACCGGACGAGGGCCATCAGCCGGTCGCGCTCGGGCGGATCGCTCCACACCGTCGCGCCGTCGAACGGGGGGACCTCCCCGGCCCGGTAGAAGACGTCCGGCAGCAGCACCACGTAGCCGAGACCGGCGAGCCGCTCGGCCATCCCGTGCATCGCGGGACGCACGCCGAACGCGTCCGGGTACAACAGCACGGCCGCCCGCGGCCCGTCGCCCGGCCGGTACGCCCATGCCCGAGCCGTTCCGTCCGGCGTCGTGACGTCGATCTCGTGGCGTTGCATCGATCCGACCCTCCCGCCCATCGCACCTTCGCGGAAACCCGTCGCCGGGACTCTAGCGCCCGGACCGACGAGCATGAAGCCGCGCGCCGGGGCTGCCGAAAACAGGCCCATGAGCCCCGAACCCGGCGCGGCCGACCCCGCGCGCGACATCTTCATCGCCCGCCAGCCGATCTTCGACCGCCGGTCCGAGGTCGTGGGCTACGAGCTGCTGTTCCGCAGCGGCCGTGAGAACCGGTTCGACGCCACGGACGTGGACCTCGCCGCGGCGACGACGCTGGAGCAGAGTGCGAACGCGTTCGGCCTCGACCACCTGGTCGGCGAGCGCATGGCGTGGGTGAACCTGACGCGCGAGGCACTGCTGCGCGGCTACTACCAGATCCTGCCCGCGGGCCGGACCGTGATCGAGCTGCTGGAGTCCGTGGCGCCCGATGCGCAGGTCCTGGACGCGTGCCGGAGGCTCGGCCAGGAAGGCTACCTGCTCGCCCTCGACGACTACACGTTCGCCGCCGACATGACGCCGCTGCTCGAGCTGGCCCACCTCGTCAAGGTGGACTTCCGGCTGTCGAAGCGCGCGTGCGATGCGGCGTCGCTGGAGACGCTGCGGGCCTCGGGCGCGCGGCTGCTGGCGGAGAAGGTCGAGACACTCGACGAGCATCGCGCCGCGGTCGCGGCGGGCTACGACCTGTTCCAGGGCTACTACTATTGCCGGCCCGAGATGATCGAAGTACGCGACATCCCGCCGTCCCGGTTGAGCCAGCTGCGGTTCCTGGCCGAGGTCACGCGGCCGGATGCATCGTTCGAGCGCCTCGAGGCGCTGTTCCGGCAGGACGTGACGCTCACGACGCGGCTGCTGCGCTACCTCAATTCGGCCGCGTTCGGGTGGCGGCACGAGATCCCGTCGCTCGGCCACGCCCTGGCGCTGCTGGGCCTCGATCCGCTGCGCAAGTGGGCGGCGATGATGGGCTTCGTCGCGCTCGGCGGCGATCGGCCGCGCGAGCTCGTGGTCACCGGCCTGTCGCGGGCGCGGTTCGCCGAGGAGCTCGCCGGGCCGGCGGGCATGCCCGAGCACGGCAGCGAGCTGTTCCTCACCGGCATGCTGTCGGTCGTCGACGCGATGGTCGGCCGGCCGATGCGCGAGATCCTCGACGGACTCGCCGTGCCCGCGGCCGTGCGGTCGGCGCTCAACGGTGACGAACATCCGATCCGTCCCGTGTACGACGCCGTCAAGGCCTACGAGCGTGGCGACTGGGACGCCGCCGAGATCGCGACCGCGCGGCTGCCGCTGCCCGTCATGAAGGACGCCTACCTGCGGTCTCTGTCCTGGGCCGAGGCGAGTGCCGCGGCCTAGCGTGCGGGCGGAGCCGGAAGCCGGCTCGCCCAGTCCGCGAACAGCTGCCACAACGCTCCGCGATACGCCGGCGCCACGCCGGCCGAGGCGGCCGTCGACGCCATGAGCGCGGCGTCCGTCCCGGTCGCGGGCCGTGACCCGGCGGCGTTCGCGGGCATCGTCCGCATCCCGCCCGCCACGCCCGCCGTGGGGCTCGACCCGGACGTGCCCGACACGCCGGACGACGGGATCGCGCCCGTCCAGCCGCTCGGCGGCGGGAGCGTCGTCGACTTGTCGTGACCGGAGCTGAGGTCCGCCGACGGGGCGTTGACCGTGGCACCGTCGAACAGGCTGCGCCCCGCGATCGCCCACAGCTCCGTTCCCGCCGAATCGACGAGCGCCGCGTGCACGTCGAGGCTCGCGGTGGTGCGTGAGGCGCCGCCCACCTTGGAATCCCAGCGGTCCACGCGCAGGCACAGCACGGCGTCGGCGTCGAACGCCCTGCAGAACGCACGCGACGTGGCCGCGTCGACCGCACCGGCCTTCCGCACCTGGTCGCGGACCGCGCGGAAGATCGAATCGCGGGCATGCGCCGATCCGGCCATCCGCAGCTGCACGACGTCGGCCGGGACCCACCGCCAGTCCGTCTTCGCGAACACGTCCAGCCACACGGCAGGCGGCCCGAACGTCGCGTCGCGATCGTCGTCCCACGTCACGGCCGGCAGGATCACCACGGTCCGCAGCGCGTGATGCGCGAACTCCGGATCCTGCCGGAACGTGTCGACGTGCCGCGGCCCGGCCCCGGCGAGCGTCGGGACGACCACGAGCGCGATCCCGAGCGCGACGCGGACCGGCCGGCCGTGTCGATGTTCCGAACCGCGTGCAGACCTGCGTATGAAACCGGGGAACTTCATCGCGCGGCCCTCCGTCGACTGCCGTGCCGCACCGGATGCCCGGCCGGCCACTCGGGATCTGCATCCCGCCGGACGAATGTACGCGACCGGGTCGTCGGTGGGATATGAAGCCGGTATCGCGACGCGTCGGACGTCGCGTCGTGCGTCATCCGGGGATTTCGGCATCCGCCGGTGGGGCAAAACGGGTTCGCGGCCGGATCCCGGACCGGCCGGTTACAAGCCCGGTGCTCGATTGAAGAACCCGGACACCGGCCCGGGGACGCTGGCCGTATCAGGCCGATGCCATCCCCCACGGCGCCGCATGGCGCGATAAATGCGTTGAATACCAACGCGACGACGGCGGCCGCCTGACCCCGCGACGGGAGGACGGAATATGGACCGGCTCAGCATCTGCCTCTGGTTCGACCACCAGGCGGAGGAGGCCGCGCATTTCTACACGTCGATCTTCAGGCACGCGAAGATCAAGCGCATGACCCGCTACGGGGAAGCCGGAGCCCGCGCGTCCGGGCGGCCGGCGGGTTCGGTCCTGACGGTCGCGTTCGACATCGACGGCATGGAGATCGTCGCCCTCAACGGGGGACCAGCGTTCACGTTCAACGAAGCCGCGTCGCTCGTCGTGAACTGCAGGACGCAGGACGAGATCGACGAGTACTGGACGAAGCTGACCGACGGCGGCACACCGGGACAGTGCGGCTGGCTGAAGGACCGCTTCGGCGTCTCGTGGCAGGTGACGCCGGTGAAGCTGACCGAGATGCTCGAGGACAAGGACACGGCGAGGTCCGAGCGCGTGATGGAGGTGATGCTCACGATGCAGAAGCTCGACCTCCGGAGGCTCGAGGACGCCTATCACGACTCGGGACAGCATTCGGCGCGATGATGCGCCGGATGCGTCGAACGGGCACGGGGCGGCGGACCGGACACGGTCCGCCGCCCCGCACGTCGTACGGCGCTCAGGCCGTCAGCCGGCCCGCGAGGGCGGCCATCTGCGGCCGCTCCTTGTGGCCGGCCTCCTTGAGCATCGGCGGGACGGCCGGGTCGGACACGAAGTCCTGGAAGCCCTTCTCGTCCCAGTCGAACAGCACCCAGACCCGGTCGGCCTCGACGGGATCGCGGAACACGATCGAGCCCTTGGATCCGTACTGCTTGCGCTTCTCCGCACTCGTGGTCGAGAAGATCTGCATCCAGCGGTCGAAGTCCTCGACGCGGGTCGTGGCGAGCATCATGGGGTGACATCCTTTCCGGACGGGTCTCGTCCAGCGATGGGTACGACTAGACGGTGGTCGGGGTGGCGACGGGACGTTCCTGCGGATCGATGGCTCCCAGGCTCTCGACGACCTCGAAGCGGCCGTTGCGCGCCTGGGCGATGTACATGTTCATGCGCACGTGATGCTGGCCCGGCACCATCGCCGCCGGCCCGCCCGGGCCCTCGGCGATGCGCGCGCGATCGAGTGCCGCGATCACGCGGGCCTGGTCGATCGACCCGGCCTGTGCCACCGCCGCCGCCCACAGCCGCAGCCCGCGGTAGAGTCCCGAACACGCGCTGCCGCCGGTGAACTTCGCGTTGCCCGGGTAGAGCGCGTCGTACTGGCCGAGCAGCTTGCGGCTGAACGGGTCGTCGACGGCCTGGTAGTAGTCGAGGCAGCTGTACAGCCCCTCGGCGTGCGCGGGCGGCACCATGTTGAGGAAGTTCTCGTCGAAGTACGTGCACACGAGCTGCCCGCCGCGCGCGAGGTATCCCGATGCGTGCAGCTGCGCGAAGAACGGCGACACGCCCGGCGGCACGATCGTGTTGAACACGACGTCGGCGCCGGTCGCCGCGATCCGCTGCACGGTCGCGTGGTAGTCCGTGTGGTCGAGCGGGAAGTACTCCTCGCCGACGACCTCGCCGCCGTTCGCCGTGACGATTTCGCGGATCCGCCGATTCATGACGTGCGGCCAGATGTAGTCGGCCGACGGCAGGTAGAACTTCCGCGCCCCGGTCCGCCGCATGAGCCACGGGATGAACGGGTCGACCTGCTGCGCCGGCACCGGGCCGGTGCAGAAGATCAGCGGGTCGGATTCCTGCCCTTCGTACTGCTCCGGGTACACGTACAGCGTCCGGCCGCGCGTGACGGCCGACGCCTTGATCGCCAGCCGTGTCGAGCTGTAGATGCCGCCGAAGATCACGTCGACGCGGTCCTGCTCGACGAGCTTCGCCGCGCGGGCGCCCGCGACGGCGTCGTCGGTCGCGCCGTCCTCGACGATCAGCTCCAGCGGCCGGCCCAGCAGGCCGCCCTTCGCGTTCAGGTCGCCGATCACCATCCGCGCGACGTTCGCATTCGCCCGCCCGACGAACTCGAGCGGCCCCGTCTGGTCGGCGACCAGGCCGACCCGGATGGCCCCGCCCGGGCCTGAAGACTTCGCTTCCGTCATGCTACCCTCCCTCGATTCGATCGTGTGTCCTGCCGCGTGACGCCGTGGCGCGTCGCATGGGCAGCAGTATCGGCCGCCACGCGGAACCGAACATCGGGAGAACTCCCCATTTCCACGCCCGCACCACTCCGGCTCGGCGAATTCGTCGCCACGCTTGCCCTCGCCCAGGACAACGCCTTCGGCCAGCCGCTCGAATCGCAGCTCCGGTCGTGCCTGCTCGCCTCGTGGATCGCCGAGGCCGCGGGGTTCGACCGCGACGTGCGCGACACCGCGTACTGGGTCGCACTGCTCCGCTACGTGGGCTGCACGGGCCACGCGCACGAGGTCGCGACCGTGTTCGGCGACGAGATCGCGATCCGCGCGCAGTCGCTCATCCACGACGCCGCGAATCCCGCCGAGGTGATGCGCGACGTGATGGACTTCGCCACGCGCGGCCACACGCCGGAGGAGCAGGAACAGATCGCCCGCATGATCCAGCAGACCGCGAAGGAGTGGGTCGTCTACAACTTCGCGTCCGGCTGCGAGGTCGCCGTGATGCTCGTGAAGCGGCTCGGCTTCCCGCCTGGCGTGCACGAGGCGCTGCGCTGCACGTTCGAGCGCTGGAACGGCAACGGCCACCCGAACCACGTGAAGGGCGAGGCGATTCCGCCCGCCATGCGGGTCGTGCACCTGAGCCACGACATGGAGGCGATCGCGCGCATCTTCTCGCCCGATCACGCGCTCGACGCGGCACGGGACCGCCGCGACCGCACGTACGACCCGGCGCTTGCGGACGTGTTCGTCACGCACGGCCGGGCGATGCTGGACCGGCTCCGCACCACCGAGCCGTGGGACGCCGTCCTGGCGCTCGAGCCCGAGCCGCGCCGCACGCTGGACGGGGACGCCCTCGACGAGGCGCTCACGGTCGCGGCGGACTTCGTCGACCTCAAGTCGCCGTACATGGGCGGGCACAGCCGGCGCTGCGCCGCACTCGCCGGCGATGCCGCGCGCGTGCTCGGGTTCCCCGACGAGGCGGTGACGACCCTGCGCCGTGCGGCACTCGTCCACGACTTCGGCACCACGGCGGTGCCGAACTCGATCTGGGACAAGCCGGGCCCGCTGACGCGCACCGAATTCGATCGCGTCGAGCTGCACCCGCTGCTGACCGAGCAGATGCTGCGCCGCTCGCCGGCGCTCGCCGCACTCAACCCGGCCGCCGCCGCGCACCACGAGAAGTGCGACGGGTCCGGCTACCACAAGCGGGTGCGCGCGGACGGCGCGGATCTCGGTGCCTGCGTCCTCGCGGCGACCGAGGTCTACGTCGGGCTCACGACCGAGCGCGCCGACCGGCCGGCCCACCCGCCCGCCGACGCGGCCGCCGAGTTGCGCCGGCTCGAGGACGGCGGGGTGCTCGAATCGCGTGCGAGCCGCGCGGTGCTCGTCGCCGCGGGGCACGGCGAGTCGGAGGCGTTGTCGACGCGGCGGCCGCAGAATCCCGGCGGCCTGTCGCGCCGCGAGGTCGACGTGCTGCGGCTCGCCGCGATGGGGCTCACGACGAAGCAGATCGCCGACCGGCTGTTCATCTCACCGAAGACCACCGATCACCACATCCAGCACATCTACAACAAGATCGGGGTCGCGACGCGCGCCGCCGCGGCGCTGTGGGGGATGCAGAACGGCGTGGTCGGCTGACGGCCGGCCGGGCGGATGCTGCATGAGCCGGGCCCGACGCGGCTCATGCAGCGTCGCCGGTCAGCAGTCGTCGCCGGGCTCGATCTTCGCCAGCTTCCGCAGCACCTTCTGACTCTCGCGCATGCCGTCGGTGTGGCGATAGTGCCGGTTCGCGCTCACGGCCCCGTTTTCGGCCAGTGTCGCGACCGTCGCCTGCGCGTCCGGGTTGCCGAGGCAGAACCGGATCACCCACCTCCCGTCCGCCGACCACGTGCGCGCGAACCGGTAGACACCGTGCTCGCCCGTGGGCTGGAGGCGGATGAGCACCGACTGCCGCTTGCCGTCGACGACGCCCTCGGCCAGCGCCCATGGCTCGAGCGTGGCGTTCGCATCACCGTGCGTGCGGGCCGTGTAGGTCACGCCGTCGGCGCCCGGGCCTTCGATGCGGGCATGCAGGCCGCCCGCGAACGCGGCGGAAGCGAAGCTGGCCGACAGGGCGACGGTGACGATCCACGTGCGCATGGGAACCTCCAGGCCTCGAACGACGGGAACGGCGGGGCGCGGAGCGGTGCGCGCTCCGTTTTGAAAGCGTAGCGAACGCCGCGTGGAACGGCCATGGGCGTCCGTCGGGTTTTGCAGGGTCTTGGCGGGCGGTCCCCGCCTGTCGTTCATGCGTGCACCCGGCGGATGCCTTTGCTAGCCTGCCGGCCGATTCCCGCTCCCCACCCTCCGGAGGTGTGCCCATGAAAAGACTGTTCTCGCTCGCCGTTCTCGCCCTGCTCGTGTCCTCGATCGCCTGGGCCGACGATGCGCCGAAGATGACCGCCGACCAGCAGGCGATGATGGAGAAGATGGCGAAGGCCGCGACCCCCGGCGCCCCGCACCAGATGATGCAGAAGTGGGCGGGCGACTGGGAGTGCAAGGTGAAGTTCCAGATGGACCCGAAGCAGCCGTGGCAGGAATCGTCGTCGACGGCCACGGTCACGTCGCTCATGGACGGCCGCTACGTCCAGGAGGTGTCGACCGGCAACATGATGGGCATGCCGTTCAACGGCATGGGGATCTACGGCTACGACAACGTCATCGGCAAGTACGTGTCGACGTGGATCGACAACATGGGCACCGGGATCATGAAGTCCGAGGGCACGGCCGACGCGAGCGGCAAGGTGATCACGTGGTCCGCGTCGATGTCGGACCCGATCACCGGCAAGGTGACGAAGGAGCGGATGGTGACGACCGTCGTCGACGACGATCACCACACGTTCGAGATGTACGGCGTGCCGCCCGGCCAGAAGAAGGAGATGAAGACGATGGTGATCGAGTACTCGCGCAAGCAGTAGCGGCGCGACTCGAGGCATCGCCGGGCGCGGCTCGCGTGGCAGCGGGCCGCGCCCGTCCTATTTCGGCGCCGCGCGGCGCGGCGCGGCGGCGCGCGTCCGGCCCGCTGCGGGCTTCGCCCGTTCGAACACGACGTCGCCGGCCGCCTTGTCCTCGCGCAGGCCCTCGAACGCGGCCTGCCGCAGCAGGCGGTCGTTCGTCCAGCCCGTGAACGACACCTCGGCGACGAGACGCGGCGCGACCCAGTGGATGTCGCGCCCGCGCGGCGGGTCGTCGAACGGCGGCGTCGAGCGCTCGAGCCGCGCAAGCGCCGTGCGCAGCGTGCGCAGCAGGTCGGTGCCGAATCCCGTCCCGACGCGGCCCACGTACCGCAGCCGGCCGTCCGCGTCGTGGGCGCCCATGAGCAGGGCCCCGAACGCCTCGCGCGCCCCGCGCGGCTCGGTCCAGCCCCCGATCACGAATTCCTGGCGGGGCCGGCACTTCCCCTTCACCCAGTCCCGCGATCGCCCCGGCGTGTACACCGCGTCGCGGCGCTTGCTGATCACGCCCTCGAGCCCCTTGCGGCACGCGGCCTCGTGGAACGCCGGGCCGTCTCCCGTGACGTGGTCGCTGAACCGCACGACCCCGCGCCCCTTCGGCACGAGGGCGGCGAGCTCGCGCTTGCGCTGCTCGAGCGGCAGGCGCGTCAGGTCGCGGCCGTCCAGGTGCAGCAGGTCGAACACGTAGTACGTCAGCCGCGACCGGGCGTCGGCGTTCTGCAGCAGCTGGAAATGCGTGACGCCGTCGGGCGCCGTGACGGCCACCTCGCCGTCGAGCAGCGCCGTCTCGACACGCAGCTTCGCGAGTGCCGCGGCCACGGACGGGAAGCGATCGGTCCAGTCGAGCCCGCGTCGCGTCCGCAGGGTGACCGCGCCACGGTCGATCCGCGCCTGCAGCCGGTAGCCGTCGTACTTGACCTCGTGCAGCCACCGTTCGTCGTCGGGCACGGACGCGACGAGTGTCGCGAGCTGCGGCTCGACGAAGTCGGGCAGGCCCACCCGTGCGCGGCTGCGCGGCGCCGCCGGGCGCCGCGTCCGGGACACGGCCGCGCGCGCGGCGGGCGTTCCGGCGGTGCCGGTGGCCGCGGTGTCCTGCTTCGACTTGATCAGGAGCCACTGCGGTGTGCGCGCCCGCGCGGACGCATCGCCGTGCATGCGCACCAGGCTGAAGCGGCCCTCGAGGCGCCGGCCGTGGAGCGTGAAGTGCAGGGCCCCGGCGCGCAGGCCCGCGCGCGGGTCCCCCTCGGGTTCCCACCGGCCCGCGTCCCAGATCGAGACCGTCCCCGCCCCGTACTGACCCTTCGGGATCCGGCCCTCGAACGTCGCATATTCGACCGGGTGGTCCTCGACCTCGACCGCGAGCCGCTTGTCGGACGGGTCCATGCTCGGGCCCTTCGGCACCGCCCAGCTCTTGAGCACGCCGTCGAGCTCGAGGCGGAAGTCGTAGTGCAGGCGGCTGGCGTGATGTTCCTGCACCACGAAGTGCAGCGTGCGCGAGGCGACGCGCCGGCCGCCCCCGGGCTCGGGCGTGACGTCGAACCGTCGCCGCCGCCGGTAGGTCGCGAGTCCCATGTCAGCGCGCCGCGCGCGGCGTCCGCGCGGCGGGCCGCCGGCACGGGATGACCGCAGGGTCGATGGAGTCCATGCGCGCACCGCCACGCATCGTCCGTGCCGGGCGGCGGTGCGGCGTGGTTCAGGCGCCGGCGCCCCGCGCGCCCGACGCGTCCGGCCGCGGTTGGAAGCTTGGACGTGCCGATTGAAGAAATGTACCGTCGTGCGATGCTCCCCGCCGCCGGCACCCGTTGCGGTCGTTGCGCGATCGCCGCTCCGCCCGCCGCGGGCGGGAGGCGTGAGGGGTACGGGAACCTGCCGGCGATCCGCGACGTCCACGCCCGGCTCGACGCCCCGGCGCCCGGCGCCTGATCTCCGGATCCCACGCGTGACCCCGCGCCGCTTCGACCCGCTCGCCTATCGCGCCCCGCGTCCCGTGCCGTGGCTGATCCACGTCCTGGGTCCGGTCAACCGCATCGCCGCACTCGGCGGGATGCTGCGACTGCACGGGATCGACTTCCCCGCCGGGGATCGCGCGCGCCTGCGCGCGGCCGTGAACCGGGACACCGCCGCGTTCCTCGGCCCACACCACCCCGAGTTCACGACCGACTGGCTGCTCGACAAGGAGATCTCGCGGGTCTGTTCCCCGCTCATGGCGCACTGGGCGTCGTGGGAGATCGTCAACCTCGGCACGGCCTCGCAGGCGTTCTTCCTCGCGAACAACCTGATCGCGAACACGCCCGGCGGCGGCGGGCGCGAGTATTCGATCGACTGGGCGTGCCGCGGCCACGGCGTGCTGCTGCACCCCGAGGGCACGGCGAGCTGGCACGGCGACCGCGTCGGACGGCTGCTGCCCGGCATCGTCGACATGGCGTGGGCCGCGTGCACACGGCTGCGGGAGCGCGCGGATCGGCGACCCGTGTTCCTCGTGCCGATCGTATGGAAGCTGCACTTCACACGGGACGTGGGCGGCGAGCTCGGCCGCGAGATGGGGCTCATCGAGCGCGCCCTCGAGCTGCCGGACGGCCGCGGCCTGGCGCTCGAAGCCCGCTTCGCCGCGCTGCAGTGCGGCGTGTTGCGGCGGCAGCATCGCCGGCTCGGCGACGGGCTGGCGGCGCTGCCCGAGGACCTGTCGCCGGCCGCGTTCTTCGCCGCGCAGGAGGCGTTCGGCGCGGCGCTGATCGAGCGCCTCGAGGCCCGCTACGGGCGCAGCGACGGTGACCTCGCACGCCGCCAGCACCTGTTGCGCCGCGCGATCCGCGAGGCGCAGGCCGCGGACCCCGACGGCGCCCGCCGCGACCGGGCCGCCGTGATGGAGATCGAGCGGCTGCAGGCCTTCACCCGCACCCACTACTCCGGGCCCACGCTGACCCAGGAACACATCGCCGAGAACCTGAAGCGCATCCGCCTGTCGCTGATCGGTCGCGGGTTCCGCAACGCGCTCCACAACGTCGTGCCCGTGGCGGTGGCGTCCCGGGTGGCGCACGTCCGCGTGCCGGATCCGATCGCCGTGCACGAGGCATGGACCGACGATGCGGACGAGGCCGAGCGCCGGCGCGCCGCGTTGCTCGATGCGCACCGCGAGGCGATGCAGCGGGCCCTGGACGACCTCAACCGCACGATCGCACCGGTCGTCGACCCGTACCGCCGGGCGAACCCGATGGGGGCGGCGGCCGCGCCCGCGACACCCATGGCCGACCCATGAACGGTCGCCCCGTAGCCTGCGTTCCGATACTATTGCCGGAATCCGCAGTCGTCCGCCGATCGCCCTCGGAGCCCGCCATGAGCACGCCGCCCCCATCACGCCCGTTCGCCGCCCCCGGAACCGGAACCTGGAAGCAGGACGCCGCCCACAGCCCGCGCCCGCTGACCCGCTGGAAGTTCGAGACCTTCAAGGACGCGTTCCCGCGCGGCTTCAAGGAGGGCACGGCGCGCTACGGGCTGCTGTTCGATCACCTCGAGCCCGCGCTGGTGAACGACTTCCTGTACTACCGCGACGCCGTCGTCGATCCCTCGGACGCGGCCGAGGTCGGGCGCCGCTTCGCCGCGGCGCAGCACGCGTTCGAGAACAAGGTGTGGCGGGACGACCTGCAGCGGTGGGACGGCGAGATCAAGCCGGACTCGATCCGGCGCAACCGGGCGCTCGAGACGACGCCCGTGCGGAGCCTCGACACCGAGGCGTTCGTCACCTACCTGGACGCGGTGCGCGACAACGCGGCCGAGATGGTGTACCGCCACCACATCTTCACCATCGCCTCCGTGCTGCCGGTCGGCCACTACCTCGCGCATGCGGCGGAATGGACGGGGCTCGAGGCGGGCGTGCTGCTCGCCCCGCTCAAGGGCAGCTCCCCCGTGTCGCTCGGCGCCCACGCCGAGCTGCTCGAGGTCGGCCGGGCGCTCCGCGAATCGAACGTCGGGCCGGCGGACGTGGCGGGGCTGGGGGCCGCCGACGCGCTGGCCGCCCTGCGCGCCCGCACGGACGACGTCGGAGCCGCCGTGCGCGCGTACTTCGATGCGGTCGGGATGCGGCTCGCGAGCGGCTACGACGTCGCCGACGTCTGCGCGATCGAGCTGCCGGAGATGCTGCTCGGCGCGATGTGGGCGTCGCGCGAGGCCACCGCGCGCCCCGGCGCCAACGGCGAGGCCGCGAAGGTCCGCGACGCGGTCCCCGCGGCGCATCGCGCGGCGTTCGACGAGCTGCTCGACGATGCGCGGCGCATCAACCGGTTGCGCGACGAGCGGGGCATCTACAACGACATGTGGGGGAACGGCATCGCGCGCCAGGCGCTGCTCGAGGCCGGCCGACGCCTCGCGGCGTCGGGCCGGATCGACGACCCGGGCCTCGTGATCGACGCGACGCACGCCGAGGTGGTCGCCGCCCTCCGCGGCGCGGCACCCGCCGCCGGCGCCTGGCGCGACCGCGCCGACTGGCGCCGGCACGCCCCGCCGTCCGAGGTACCGATGTACCTCGGCCCGCCGCCGTCGCCGCCGCCGCCGCTCGACGGGCTCCCGCCGCACGCCCGGACGGCGATGCGCGCGATCGGGACCGCGCTGGACGAGCTGTTCGGCCCGGGCCTTGAATCGCAGGGCACGACGATCCTCGGCAAGCCGGTGAGCCCCGGCGTGTTCACGGGCCGCGCGCGTGTCCTGGCCGAGGCCGGCGACATGAACCGGCTCGTGCGCGGGGACATCCTCGTCGCCGCGTGCACGTCGCCGGCGTTCAACGTCGTGCTGCCGCTGCTGGGCGCCATCGTCACGGATCGCGGCGGCCAGCTGTCGCACGCCGCGATCGTCGCGCGCGAGTACGGCATCCCCGCCGTCGTCGGCACGCACCGCGCCACGAGCGTCATCGTCGACGGCGCACGCATCGAGGTCGACGGCACGCAGGGCCGCGTCCGACTCCTGTGATCCGGTTCGTCCCGCTGGCCGAGGTCGTCGACGAGGACCGCTTCGGCGGCAAGGCCGTGAGCCTCGGCCGGGCGATCCGCGATGCGCTGCCGGTGCCGGAGGGCTTCGGCGTGGACGTCGCCACCGTCGACGCGATCGCCCGCCTGGGCGCCGCGGCGGAGCCGGCGTGCGAGGAATGGCTGAGGGCCCTCGGCGGCCGCGTCGCGGTGCGGTCGTCGGCCGTCGGCGAGGACGCCCGCGACGCCAGCTTCGCCGGCCAGCACACGACCATCCTGAACGCGGCGTCCGCGGCCACGCTCGTCCACGCCGTCGCGGAGGTCCGCCAGTCGGCGCATTCGGTGTCCGCGCGCGCGTACCGCGAGCGCATGCACGTCGCCGGCCCGCCGCGGATCGCCGTCGTCGTCCAGCGGCTGGTCGACGCGGACTGCGCGGGCGTGCTGTTCACGCGCAACCCGGCGACGGGCGCGCGCGAACGGCTGATCGAGGCCGCGTGGGGACTCGGCGAGACCGTGGTGTCCGGCGCCGTGGTGCCGGATTCCTACCGGCTCGACCCGGACGGCCGCGTGCTCGAGCAGTCGATCGGCGTCAAGGACATCGCCCTGCGGCTCCACGCGGGCGGTGGCACGACGGAGGTCGTGGTCGACGCCGCGCACGTGCACGCCCCGGTGCTCGATGCGCGCGGCCTCGCCGCACTGCACGGGCTCACGCTCCAGTGCGAGGCGGTCTTCGGGCCGGACCTCGACGTCGAATGGGCGTTCGAGCGCGACCGGCTGTTCCTGCTGCAGTGCCGGGCCATCACGCGGGGCGCGGCGTGAAGCCGCGCGGCGGGCTGCTGCTCGCCGGGATGTTCCTCGCCGCCGCACTGTCGCCGCTCGGCTCGACGATGATCGCCGTGGCACTGCCGTCGATCGGCCGCGAGCTCGGCGTGCCGGGGGGCGCGCTCACGCAGTGGCTGGTCGCGAGCTACCTCATCGTGGGGATCGCCGTGATGAGCCCGTGCGGCAAGCTCGGTGACGTCATCGGCCATCGCCGCGGGCTGATGCTGGGGATGGCGATCTACGGCGCCGGCTCCGTCGCGGGGTTCATCTTCGCCACGCTGCCGAGCCTGGCGATCGCCCGCGTCGCCATGGCGATCGGCGGCGCGATGGCCGTGCCCGCCACGATGGCGCTGCTGCGCAACAGCGTGCCGGCCGAACGCCGGCCGCGGACGTTCGGGACGTTCGGCGCGGTGATGGGCACGGCGGCCGCGATCGGCCCGCTGCTCGGCGGCGAGCTGACCGCGCGGTTCGGGTGGCGCGCCGTGTTCGTGGCGAACGTCCCGGTGATCCTCACCGCGTTCGCGTTGATCCGGCTCGCGGGCCGCACCCCGGCGGTGGCGGCGGTCGCGCCCGCGCGCCGGCCACGGTTCGACGTCGAGGGCAGCGTGCTGCTCGCGGCGGCGCTCACGACACTCGTCGTGGGCGCCCGGACGAAGGGGCCCGCCGCGCCGTGGATCGTCGCCGGCGGGGCGGCGCTGCTCGTCGCGTTCGTCGCGTGGGAACGTCGCGCGGCCGAGCCCGTGATGGACCTGCGGCTGTTCGCGCGGCGTCCCTTCGCCGCCGGCAACGCGGTGGTGGGGCTGCAGAACCTCGCGATGTACGCGCTGCTGTTCCAGCTGCCGATCTACTTCGAGCAGGTGCGCGGTCTCGCCCCGGGCACCACCGGGCGGACCGTCGTCGGCATGATGGTGGCCATGGTCGTCTTCGCACCCGTGGGCGGCCGGCTCGCGGAACGTTTCGGCGCCCGCCCGATCGCGTTCATCGGCGGGCTCACGTCGCTCGCCGGCGTGCTGCTGCTCGCGGATTTCTCGCGGCTCCGCGCGCCGTCCGACGCCGTCGCCGGACTGGTGCTCGTCGGCACCGGGCTCGGGCTCGCCACGTCGCCGTCGCAGTCGGCGGCGATGAGCGCCGTCGACCACGCCCAGGCCGGCATGGCGGGCGGCGCGCTGTCCACGTCGCGGTACCTGGGCGGCGTCGTCGGCATCGCGGTGCTGGGCGCCCTGCTCGCCGCGCACGCGGATGTCGCCGCCCACAGCGCGGCCGCGCGCTTCTACGCGGCGACGCTCGCGCTGTCGGCCGTCGCGACGTTGTTCCTCCCGGGTCGGGTTCGCGCGGTCGAGCCGGGCGTGCTGCAGCCCGCGGCCGAGGGGTAGCCCGGCGCCGGCGCCCGCGTTACGCTGCCGGCATGATCCCCGTCCCGTTCGAACTCCAGCCCGTGCTCGCGGGCGAGCGCGTCACCTTGCGCCCGCTGGCGCCCGACGACTTCGACGCCGTGTTCGCGGCGGCGGGCGACCCGCTGATCTGGGAGCAGCATCCGGAACCCGACCGCTGGAAACGCGAGGTGTTCCAGCGCTATTTCGACGGCGGCATCGCCTCGGGTGGCGCGTTCGCCGCGATCGACCCGCAGACGCGACGCGTGATCGGCAGCACGCGATACTGCAACCTCGTCCCCGGCCGGCAGGTCGAGATCGGCTGGACGTTCCTCGAGCGCCGCCACTGGGGCGGCACCGTCAACGGCGAGATGAAGCGCCTGATGATCGATCACGCGCACCGGTTCGTGCCGCGCGTCGTGTTCGTCGTGGGCGAGCACAACCAGCGCTCCCGGCGGGCCCTGCTCAAGATCGGCGCACGGCTGGACGCGTCGGCGGAAACGCGCCGGCTCGCCGCCGCCGGGGACCGGGAGGTGGTGTTCACGATCGATCGCGCCGCCCGGACCCCTGAAACCGGCGGGGGCCGGACGCCTCCTTGCTGACGAGGACGTGACGGCGACTCATCCCGGTGTCAATTCCCGCCGCCGGACGGCCGATGTCGGGGTAATACGATCGACGCCCGGGCGGGCGGCGCATCCATAGAAGTCCCGGCCTGCGGGCCAACCCATCACCCGGAAACTCCCCATGTTCCTGATCCTCGCCGTCGTCGCCGCGCTGTCTCCGCTCGCCGCTGATTCGGCCACGTCCCGGCCCCGGCACTCGGGCCTGCCGCACTTCTTCCAGGTCAACGAACGGCTCTACCGCGGGGCGCAACCGAAGCCCGAGGGCTGGGCCCAGCTCGCGAAGCTCGGGGTCAAGACCGTGATCGACCTGCGCCAGCGCACCGAGCACTCGTGCGAGGCCGAGTCGCTCGCCGTCTACGAGGCCGGGATGCGCTACGTGAGCTTCCCGATGAACGGCTTCGCCACGCCGACGAACGGGCAGATCGAGAGCTTCCTCAACCTCCTCGACGACGATGCGCCGGCGTTCGTCCACTGCAAGCTCGGCCGCGACCGGACCGGCACCGTCGTGGCGGCGTACCGGATCGCGCGCGACAAGTGGACCAACGAAAAGGCGCGCGCCGAGGCGATCCAGTGCGGCATGCAGTGGTACTCGAAGGGCATGAAGCGCTTCATCTCGTCCTACCGCCTGGACGACACGCCCGCGGCCACGCCGCCGGGTGTGACCGCCGAGGCCGCCATGGCCCCCGGCAACTAGCCCATACCGGACCTTCGGGCGGCCGGCGCACCGACGCGCCGGCCGCCCTTTCCATGCCGTCCGTCCCGCCCGACACCGAATTCCCGTCACACGAGACCCCGCTGGCTCGACTACTCCCGGGAGCGTCCCCGTTGTCCGCTGCCCGACCCCCTAGGAGATCGCCATGCCGAAGCTCCGCGTGGTTCGCCGTCTCATGCCGCCGTTCGGCCCGGCCGCATGGGCCGTTGCCGCCGCCATCCTCCTTTCCACCCCCGCCTCCGCCGCCGATTGCCTCGGCAACGTCACGCGCGACTTCGAGGACGGCCAGCTCGCCCCGCTGCTGACCACGTCCGCCGACCCCGGATGCGGGGCCGGCACGGTCCAGGCCACGGGGGGTGCACTCGTCGTCTCCCGGCCCGCCGGGATCGGGACGAATTGCGCGAACGGGGCGTCGCTCGCGCCGGCCTACCAGCTCTGCGGCGACTTCGACATCCAGGTGGACTTCGACCTGGTGACGTTCGGCGCGCCGCCCTCCGGCCGGACGCGGTATGCGACCCTGTACGCCTGGAACCAGTCGGGCGGGGGATATCTCGGCATCGAGCGGCAGATCACGTCCGCCGGCCTCGGCTGCCGGCCGTTCCCCGACATGTACAAGACGTTCTTCAACACCACGGACGACTGCGCGTCGAGCTTCGTGTCGACGAGCCAGGCCCAGGGCCGGTTCCGCATCACGCGCACGGGTGCCACGTGGCAGGCGTCGTACTGGAACGGGACCGCCTGGGTGGTGACCCGGACGGAGACGGGCGCGATCGGGCCGGTGGGATTCACGATGTACGCCGGCGGCGACTCGCCGGACGTCCAGGACGTCCACTTCGACGATCTCGCCGTCACGTCCGCCACCTGCACGGGAGCGCTCACCGACGACTTCGACGATGGAGCGCTCGCGCCGCTGTGGGCCGACGCATCGACGGCGTCGTGCGGCACGATCGCGGAATCGGGCGGCGTGCTGAACGTCTCCAAGCCGGCGGGCTGCGTCGGCTTCGCGATCGCGAGGCTGGCCGGCACGCGGATGCTGTGCGGTGACTTCGACCTCGCCGTCGACTACACGCTCAGCATGCCGCCGGCCCAGGACGCCGGCGGGAGCATCCACGGCATGCAGCTGCGCGTGCTCCGCACCGACGCCCTCGTGGCGGGCGCGGAACGGTACCGGCAGGGATCGACGTCGTGCGTGGCGCCGCAGTCCGATTCGTACAAGTTCTACGGACCATCGCCGTTCTGCCCGCCGGACGCCGACTATCGGCCCACCGCCGACACCCATGGGCGGCTGCGCCTCCGCCGCACGGGCTCGACGATCGAGGGCTACTACCTCGACACCGCGGCGAACCAGTGGGTGTTGGGCATGAGCCGGCCAATCACGACGGAGCCGCTGTACGTCCAGCTCCAGACCGGCACCAACGGCTCGCTCACGGCCGCCACGTCGGGGACGTTCGACCACCTCACCGTCGATGGGGCGGCCGGGCTGGCGCCGGTGCTGTGGCTCGAGGGCGACGCGGGACGCACGCCGGGGCCCGGCGGCATCGCGACCTGGCTCGACCAGAGCGGTCACGGCCATCACGCCCTGCAGCCCGAGGCCGTCCGGCAGCCGGCGGTCAGCGGGGCGGCGCTCAACGGCCACGATGCCCTGTCGTTCGACGGCGCCGACGACTTCCTCGGCTTCACGGGAACGTCGTCCATGAACGAAGTCACGATGGCGGTCGTGGTGCGGCTGCAGGCCGGGGCCACCGGCAACGCGTACTACCCGCTGCTGCTCGGTGGCGACCCGAACATCACCGGCCGGTACTACGGCATCGAGGCACGCAACGCGTTCTCGGGATCGTCGGCGGACGTGATGGACATCTTCGGCGGCTTCAGCAACGACGCGCGCGCGACGTCCACCGGCATCTCGGCGTTCGGCCAGTGGAGGATCCTGGTGATCCGCACGGCCCACACGATGGGCACGACGACGGTGCGCGTGAACGGAGCGGACGCCGCCATGTCCCTGACGGGTTCCGACGTGCCGATCGACCTCACGCTCGGCAACGCGAACGGCACGGGCTTCGGCGGCGTGGGCGGGACGTCCCACATCGCCCCCGGATACGCGAAGTGCGACGTCGCCGAAGTGCTGGTGTACGACCGCGCGCTGTCCGATGCGGAGCAGGGCCAGGTCGAGTCCTACCTGTCGGCGAAGTACGACGTCCGCCTGTTCCCGCAGGTCGCGTTGTGCGAGACGTTCGGCGACGGAACGCTCACGGCGCCGCGGTGGCTGCTGGCGTCCAACGCGTGCGGCACGCCGGTCGCGACCGGCGGCGAGCTGCGCCTCGCGGAATCGGACGGGTGCTCCAACGGGTACATGGATGCGCGACTGGATCCGGCCCGGCACGAGATCCACGGGGACTTCGACATCACCGTCGACTATCGCCTGCCGGACTTCGACGTGCCGAATCCCGGGGACCGCGTCGCGGGGCTGCGCCTGCTCGACCTGTCCAACGGCTACTACGCGACGCTCGAGCGATACAACCGGGTCCCGGGTGCGTGCAACCCGTCGGACCAGAACTACAAGGGCTGGTTCCAGGTGTCCGACAACTGCGATGGCGCGGTGGTATGGGCCCCGACGACGGACACGCAGGGCCGGCTCCGGATCACGCGGCAGGGCTCACGGGTGACCGAGTACACCTGGAACGCCGGCTGGATCCCGCTGGCGGTGGCGGACCTTCCCGTCGTGGACGTGCAGGTCGTCCTGTTCGCGGCCACGCTCAACGGGGATACGGGGCACGACGTCCGGTTCGACAACCTGTGCGTCGATGCGAACCTCGTGACCGCGGTCCCGGCCCCGTCGCACGACGCCGGTCTTTCCGCCGTGCTGGCACCCAATCCCGTGCGTGGACGCGGCACGACGCTGGACTTCCAGCTGCCCGTGCGCGCGGCGACGCGTGTGGAGGTGTTCGACGTCGGAGGCCGTCGCGTCGCGCGGCTGCTCGACGCGGATCTGGCGGCGGGACACCATCGCGTCGAGTGGTCCCCGGACGGTCGCGCGGCGGGGGTCTACGAGATCCGCCTCGCCGCCGGTGCGGCCCGCCTGGCGCGGCGCGTGCTCGTGATCCGCTGACGCGCGGGCGGACGGCGGGATCGGGACGGCGCGGGCCCCGCGAGGGGCTCGCGCCGTTTCACAGCTTCCGCTGCTTGCGCACCGCGGCGGCGAGCTCGATCCAGTGCTTCTCGTCCCAGAACGCCTTGGCGCGGTCGGACGTCGAGGGCAGGACGTAGACGATCGAGCTGCCGACCTTCTCCTTCTGCAGGCCGTACTGCACCGACTCCTTGCCGAGCGTGCGCTTCGCCGCTTCCTTGCCGTTGAACGCGAGAATCTTCGGCTTGTGCTCGTTGATGCGCTTCTTGAACCCGGCGATGTCGAAGTCGGCGTCGGTCAGTTCCTCGTCGACCGTGGTCGCGCGGGTCTGCACCAGGTCGGCCAGGCCGATGTCGTACGCGAGGACGAGCCCGTATTCCTCGGGGCGCAGCTGGCGCGGGGTGATGCCGAGGCGCCCCAGCACCGACCAGAAGCGGTTGCCGCGCGCGGCGTAGTAGGCCTCGATGCGATCGTTGCTGCGGGTCGTGGTGGTGGCGCTGAAGACGACGACCAGGCCGTCACCGAGCACGTCGGGAAGCAGCACGTCGGGTTCTCCTCGGGTGGTCCTGCGCGGCGGTCCGGCGGGTGCGCTTCACATTATCCGCGAAGCCCCATGCCGAGCGCGAGCAGGCCGGCGAGCCCGGCGACCATGGCCCACCGGGCCGGGGCGGGGACCGGGCGCGGCGGCGGGGGCGATTCGGACCGCACGCCGTAGGCCTCGCGGACCTGGCGCACCGTGATCGCGAACGCCGTGACCCACGCGAGCGCCAGCATCAGCAGCAGGCCGGTGCGCGCGCCGGCGACGAGCATCCGCGCGACACCGAGCCACACCAGGGCGCCCGGCGTGCCGGGCACCCCGGCGAGCGAGGCGAGCGCGTAGAGCCCGAGCGCGCCCCACACCGGGTGGCGGCGGAACAGCACCGGCGCCGGGGCGGGCGCCCGGACGGTGACGGGCAGGAACGGCGCCAGTGTCGCGGCACCCGCGAGTGCCACGGCGAGGTGGGCGCTCCACAGCGCGGTCGGGAACACCACGTTCGCGGCGACCGCGCCGCCGCCATGGCGCACCGCGAGCCACGCGAGCAGCAGTCCGCCGTGGAGGCTCGCGAGCGTCGCGACGCGGCGTTCGGGGCGACGCTGGAACGGCAGCGTCACCGCACCGACCGTGAACGCGACACCGGCGCCGAGGGCGAGCAGCGAGCCCACGATGCGCGCCGCCTCGGGCAGCGCCTCGACCCCGTCGAGCCGCCACGCCAGCCACGCGCCCCCGCTGGCCTGGAGCGCGGCCACCGCGACGGCCGCGACCCACGGCCGCGCGCCCTGCATGACGTCCGCGGCCCAGAAGTGGAACGGTGCGCCGCCGAGCAGCACGAACCCGAGCAGCAGCGACAGCGACAGCGACGTCGTCCAGAGCATCGTCGGCTCGAGCGGCACGCCGAGCACGGCCCACTGCTCGGCGAGCACCGACGTGCCGGTCGCGATCGCGAGCAGTGCCACCCCCGCGAACGACAGCGCGAGGGCGGGGCCGAGCACCCACGTGAGCTTGAGCGCGCACTCGCTGTGCAGCACGTCGTCGCGCGAGCGGGTGAGCAGCGCCACCACGAGGGCCGCGACCAGCGCCGCGGCGGCGGGCGGCGGCGTCCACAGGCCCGTCACGAGCGCCACGAGCGGCAGCAGCGGCAGCAGCGCCAGCAGCTCGAGCGGGCCGCCGCGGCGCACCCGATCGCCCCACAGCCCGAGCGTCGCGATCGCGACGAGGGTCGCGGCACACGCCCACGCGAGCGACGGCGACAGGCCCGGCGCGTGGCCGGGGGCGGCGAACGGGTTCGGGAACGTCATCGCAGCAGGGGCAGCACGAGTGCCAGCACCGACACCCCGGCGAGGAGCAGCAGGTACTCCTGCGCGTCCCCGGTGTGCAGGTCGCGCAACGGCGAGCCCACGGCGCGCGCCAGCCGCAGCACGAGGCCGAACACGGCCTGTTCCGCGCGCACGGACTGCCGGAACGCCGCTCCCGCGCCGAGCCGCAGCAGCACCACGGGCCGTTCGAGCCGGCGGCGCATGTGGACGAGCTGCTTCTGTCGCGGCGCGACGGCGAGCAGGCCGCCGAGGGCGACCGGCGCCAGCGCGATCGTGCTCGGCAGCCAGCGCGGCTCGAACCCGTTCCACCACGCCAGCAGCAGGCCGAAGGGACCGACGACGATCACCGCGAGTGCGCCGATGCGGCCGACCGTCATGCCCGACCCGGGCCGCATGATGCGGCGGCGTTCCGGGGCCACTTCGAGCCGGCCGACCATGATCCACGCCGCGATGCCGGCGGCGACCGCGGTCGCCGCGTAACCGGGCCACGCGAGGGCGCCGCCCTTGCCGAGCACGAACGACACGAGGGCCGGCCACGAGATGCTCGACACCGACACCCACCCGGCCGCCCGCCACAGCCGGGCGTTCACGCGGCCGCGCCGCGGCGAGGCGCCCGACGTCTCGCCGGCGAGGATGATCGCCGGGCCGCCGAACGCCCCGAGCCACAGCAGTCCCTGGGCCGGCGGGTAGACCGTGTGCTGCGCGAGCGGCAGCAGCGCCAGCGCCGTCTGGGTGACGCACAGCCAGCGCAGGCTCGCCGTCCAGCCGCGGCGCGCGAACGCCCGCAGCGACGACAGCACGGCGGTCACGACGAGCAGCGCCACGGCCGCATCGCGGACGCCCGCCACGCGCACCCAGTGGGGCGCCTGCGACCACAGCACGAGGAACCCGGCCGACGGCAGCACGACGGGGATCCACGGCCGCATCGCCTCGTACGGGCCGGAGAAGTCCGAGTACGGCCGCGCCAGCGGCAGCGCGGCCACGAGCTCGAGTCCCGCCCACACGATCGCCGCGGCCTCGAGCCACGTCAGCGGCGCGATGCGCGGCGCGTTGACGAGCAGCGGATGCCGGGCGAGTGCCGGCAGCACCGCGTCGATCGCGAACGCGAGCCAGGCGGCCATCGCGGGGCGCCGCAGCCACGCCCAGCGCGGCAGCTGCTCCAGGCCGTCGGGGGCGCTCCGCGCCCACACCCAGAACGCGATCGACAGCAGCTCGAGTCCTCCCGCGCACGCGAGGAGCGAGGGCACGAACAGCAGCGCGATCCCCGCGACGCACGCCACCGCCCCCGTGGCGCCGGCGTCGAATCGCAGTCGCGGCAGGGCGGCCATGTCAGTCGTGGAGGTCGTGCGCGTGGCTCACCCAGGCGCTCCCCGCATCGTGCTGGCGCACGAACGCGACCCGGCTCGCGAGCACGACGGCGACGGCGGTGGTGAACAGCACCGCGCCGGACGGCAGCTCGACGGCCTCGAGCACGATGAGCCGCACCGCGGCATCGAGCCACTGCAGCCCGAGTCCCACCGTGGCGAGCGCCATCGCGCCGCGCAGCGCATCGCGGCGCAGCATCATGTGCGCAAGCCCCGCCATGACGAGCAGCAGGCCGTTCGTGGCGGCACGCGTCACGTCGGCGGCGAGGTCCTGCCGGCCGATGCCCGCGATCATCAGCCCCAGCAGTGCCGCGCCGAGCAGGCTGCCGATGGCCCCCGATTCCACGCCGCCCGGACGCGACGCCTCGGCCCGCGCCCCGGCCCCGCGACGCACGCCGGACACGATCGCGACCCCGAGCCACAGCACGAGCCAACCCCAGCGCACGGCCGGAACGCCGAGATCCGGCAGTACCGGTGCGGCACACGCGATCGCGAGCGACGCGGTGCGCGCCACGACGCGGCCGGGCAGCATCATCGCGACGATCGCCACCGCCGCGGGCGCCAGCAGGATCACGAGATCCAGCGGCGGCAGGGCCGTCCAGGCGTCGACGAAGTGCATGCGATCCCTCCCGGCGGCACCCGGGTCCCGGGTGCGGCGGTTACGGGATGTAGACGCTTTCCGCGTTCAGGAGGGTCGCGAGGAACGCATCCACGTTCGGGGCCTCGCGCAGCGCGCGGCGGACCGACTCCTCCTTGAGCAGTCGCGACAGGTTGGCGAGGGCGCGGACGTGCTGGGTCGTGGCGTTCTCGGGCGAGACGAACAGGACGAGCAGGTGGACGGGCTGGCCGTCCTCGGCCGCGAAGTCGACGCCGTCCGGCGACACCGCGCACGCGGCCACCATGCGGTCGGCCGCGCGGGCCTTGCCGTGCGGGATCGCGACCCCGTAGCCGATGCCCGTCGACATCATGGCCTCGCGGCGCAGGACGCGGTCGAGCACCTCCCCCTGGCTGTCGAGCCCGTGGGCGGATTCGAGGACCTGGACCAGCTCCACGATCGCCTCGCGCTTCTCACGGGCCTTGAGCTTCAGGGTGACGGCATTGGGAGTGAGGAGTTCGGACAGCCGCATGGGGGGTCGCTCCGTCGCAGCAACAGCCGGTGGCACAAGATCTTGAAACGTATCGGCCACGGCTGTCCCGGTCAAGCGCTATCGGCCGCGGAACGCGCTGCGCGAAATGCCCCGCGCACGCGAGGCGCGTCCGCCGTCACGCCGGCCGGCACGACGTCGCGCTGTGCTATTCTTGAGCGTCCGGTTGCGCTTCCCGGGCCGCCCAGACACCTGCGCCACGCACCCTTCCCGCAGCCACACGCCCCCTTGCCGGAGTGGCTGGAACCGAACATGCCACAGGAACACATCGACTTCCGCAGCCTTCTCGAGCGCGTGCTGCCGCTCGATGCGCTGCCCGCCGCGGAGCGTGCGCAGGTCCAGCGCGCGCTGACGACCGGTGTGTCCGAGCAGATCGAGCAGGCCGCCCTGCTGGCGCTGGCCCAGCTCGAGCGCCACGGCGCGGTGATGCGACTGCCCGCCGCGTCGAACGGCAGCGCGACGACGGTCCGCTACCAGTCGCGCGACCGGCTCGACATCATCACGCTCAAGCTGCCCGAGCCCGAATCGCGGGACGGCGTCCGGCTCGTGCCGCGCTCGAGCCTGCCCGCCCAGGCGCAGACGGCCCTCGTGCACGTGCGCCGCCTGCTGCGCGTCGACGAGCCGCTGTTCTCGTCCGACCCGCGCACCGGCGATCCGCGCGCCGCCCTGCTCGGCCAGCTCGATGCGCTGGGCCGCGAGCTGCTCGGCGCGCGCGAGCTGCGGTTCGTCCCCGCCCACGTCACCGGCCCTGTCGCCGGGGCCGCCTCGAGCGACCGCTGGGTGACCGAGGCCCTGATCGCGCCGGGGATGCTGTTCTACTGCCCCGACACGACGGCCACCGCCGCGCTGCGCGGGGTGCCGCTGCGCAGCGGCGTCCGCTCGTTCGTGCTCGCCGCCGTGACGCCGGACCAGGGCCCGCCGATCGGCGTGATCGAGGTGCTGTCGGGCGATCCGCAGCCGTTCGGCCCCGAGGCCCTGGCGCTCGTGGCGCTGATCGCCGACTGCTGCGCGAGTGCGCTCGAGCGCGCGAGCCGGATCGAGCGGCTGGTGTTCGTCGACCCGCTCACCGGCGCCTACAACCGCCCGTACTTCGACCTGCAGCTGTCGAACGAGATGGAGCGCGCCCGCCGCGAGGGCGCCTCGATGGCGCTGTGCATCGCGGACATCGACGGTTTCAAGGCGTTCAACACCACGTACGGTTACGAGGCCGGCAACACCGTGCTCGTCCAGGTCGCGCGCGCGCTGCGCAGCGGGGTGCGCCCGTTCGACACGCTGTGCCGCTGGGGCGGCGAGGAATTCGCGGTGCTGCTCACCGAGCCCGTGCAGATGACCGACGTGCGCACGATCTCCGAACGCCTGCGCGTCCTGGTCGAGCACGCCGACGCGCGCGTCCGCGGGCTCGACGGGGCCACGCACCAGGTGCACGTGACGGTCAGCGTCGGGGTCGCGATGTTCCCCGAGCACGAGAAGACCCCGTCCGACCTGTGGCGGGCCGCGAACCACGCCCTGCTGCTCGCGAAGCGCCCGCCGAAGAACCAGGTCGTGTTCTACGCGCCGGAGACGGCGAAGCGCTGACGGCCGCTACGCCCCCACCTTCTCCTTCGCGCGCGGGGGCGCAGGCTGCATCGTGAACGCGCCGTCCGCGACGTCGATCTGGACGGTCTGGCCCGGCTTGAACTCGCCCTGCAGCAGCTTCATCGCGAGCGGGTTCTGCACCCGGCGCTGCACGGTGCGCTTGAGCGGCCGGGCGCCGAAGTGCGGGTCGTAGCCCTCCTCGGCGAGCGCGTCGCGGGCCGCGTCGGTCAGCGTCAGCGTGATGCCGCGCTCGGCGAGCATCTTCTGCAGCCCCGTGGCCGCGAGGTCGACGATGCGCCGCAGGTCCTGCCGGCTCAGGGCGTGGAAGATCACGATCTCGTCGATGCGGTTGAGCAGCTCGGGCCGGAAGTGCTCGCGCAGCGCCTCCTGCACCCGGCGCTCCATCTCGGCGTGCTCGCGCTCGCCCAGCTCGAGGATGTACTGCGAGCCGAGGTTCGACGTCATGATGACGAGCGTGTTGCGGAAGTCGACGGTGCGGCCCTGGCCGTCGGTGAGCCGGCCGTCGTCGAGCAGCTGGAGCAGCACGTTGAGCACCTCGGCGTGCGCCTTCTCGATCTCGTCGAGCAGGATCACCGAATACGGCCGCCGCCGCACCGCCTCCGTGAGCTGGCCGCCCTCCTCGAACCCGACGTAGCCCGGCGGCGCGCCGATCAGCCGGGCGACCGTGTGCTTCTCCTGGTATTCGCTCATGTCGACGCGCACGACGGCGCGCTCGTCGTCGAACATGAACTCCGCGAGCGCCCGCGCCAGCTCGGTCTTGCCCACACCCGTCGGGCCGAGGAACAGGAACGACCCGATCGGCCGCTTCGGGTCCTGCAGCCCCGCCCGTGCGCGGCGCACCGCCTCGGACACCAGGCCCACCGCCTCGTCCTGGCCGACGACGCGGGCGTGCAGCCGCTCCTCCATCTTCACGAGCTTCTCGACCTCGCCCTCCATCAGCTTGGTCACGGGGACGCCGGTCCACTTCGCGACGACCTCGGCGACGTCCTCCTCGTCAACCTCCTCCTTCAGCATCCGGCGCACGAGCTGGATCTTCGCGAGCCGCGCGTTCTCCTGCTCGAGGTTGCGTTCGACCTGCAGCAGCTGGCCGTAGCGCAGCTCCGCCACGCGCGCCAGGTCGCCGACCCGCTCGGCCCGGCCCTCCTCGATCTTGATCCGTTCGCGCTCGGCCTTGAGGTCGCGGATCTTCGTGACGACCTCCTTCTCCTTCCTCCAGTGCTCGTCGAGGCCGGCCTTGTCTTCGCGCACGCGGCGCAACTCGTCCTCGAGCCGCTCGAGCCGGGCGCGCGAGCCGGCGTCCGATTCCTTGCCGAGCGCCTGGCGCTCGATCTCGAGCTGGCGCTCGCGGCGCGTCAGCTCGTCGAGCTCGACGGGCATCGAGTCGATCTCCATGCGCAGCCGCGACGACGCCTCGTCGATCAGGTCGATCGCCTTGTCGGGCAGCTTGCGGTCGGCGATGTAGCGGTTCGACAGCATCGCGGCGGCGACGAGCGCCGAATCCTTGATCCGGATGCCGTGATGCACCTCGTAGCGCTCCTTGAGCCCGCGCAGGATCGCGATCGTGTCCTCGACGCTCGGCTCGCCGACGAAGACGGGCTGGAACCGGCGCTCGAGCGCGGCGTCCTTCTCGATGTACTTGCGGTACTCGTCCAGCGTCGTGGCGCCGACGCAGTGCAGCTCGCCGCGGGCGAGCGCGGGCTTGAGCAGGTTCGAGGCGTCCATCGCGCCCTCGGCGCCGCCGGCGCCGACGATGGTGTGCATCTCGTCGATGAACAGGATCACGTGCGCCTCGTCCGACGTCACTTCCTTGAGCACGGCCTTGAGCCGGTCCTCGAACTCGCCGCGGAACTTGCTGCCCGCGATCAGCGAGCCGATGTCGAGTGCCACGACGCGCTTGTCCTTGAGGCTCTCGGGCACGTCGCCCGACACGATGCGCTGGGCGAGGCCCTCGGCGATCGCCGTCTTGCCGACGCCGGGATCGCCGATCAGCACGGGATTGTTCTTCGTGCGCCGCGACAGCACCTGGATCACGCGGCGGATCTCGTCGTCGCGGCCGATCACCGGGTCGAGCTTGCCGGCGCGCGCCACGGCGGTGAGGTCGCGGCCGTACTTCGTCAGCGCCTGGTACTTGTCCTCGGGGCTCGCGTCGGTGACGCGCTGGCCTCCGCGCACGGTGGCGAGCGCCTTGAGCACGGCCTCGTCCGCGACGCCGGCCCGGGTGAGCAGCCCGCGCGAGGGGCCGGGGTTCGCGTCCGACGCGAGGGCGAGCAGCAGGTGCTCGACGCTCACGTACTCGTCCTTGAGCCGGGCGGCGGCGTCCTCGGCGCGGTCGAACACGGCGCGGAGCCCGTTGCCGAGGTACATCGAAGCGCCCCCGGACACCCGCGGCAGCGCGTCGAGCGCCTGGTTCGCCTGGGCGAGCATCGGATCGCGCTGGACGCCGAGCTTCGACAGCACGGCACCCACGGTGCCTTCGGGGTCCTCGAGCAGCGCCGCGAACAGGTGCTCGGGCTGGAGTTCCTGGTGCGAGCGGTCGCGCGCGATGCGCTGGGCCCGCTCGATCGCCTCCTGCGACTTGACGGTGTAGCGTTCGAGGTTCATCGGGGATCTCCTCCGCGGGAATTCACCCGCAGGCTAGCACACGGTTCCCGCCGCGCCGTGCGCGCGGGCCCCGTCCCGCGGGGCCACCGGACCGCCCCGCGCGTCTTGCCGGCCGCCGCGTGTCGGCACAGAATCGCGGCGTGACCCGCACCCGCCTGCCGCACTCCGCCTGGATCGTTCCCGGGCTCGGCCTGTTCTTCGCGCTGCTGTTCGCGACCCAGAACTACACGCGCGACCTGATCTTCCACGTCGGCGGCGGCCTGGGCACGATCGCCATGCAGTCGTTCCCGCGGTGGCTGCTGTACGCCGCGCTCGCGCCGGCGGTCGGGTGGTTCGTCTACCGGTTCCCGGTCGAGCAGCGGCGGGTCGCGGCCCACCTGCCGTGGCACGTCCTGGGGGCGGTCGTGTTCGCCGCGCTGCACTGCGTGCTGATCGCGCTGCTCTACCGGACGTTCCACGTCTACCCGCGCGAGGATTCGATCGGCGAGGCGATCGGCCGGCTGGCGCTGTCGTTCTTCGGCATCAACTTCATCGTCTACTGGACGATCGCGGCCGCCTACCACGCGCTGCGCTACCACGAGGAATCGCGCAGCCGCGAGCTCGTCGAGGCCGAGCTGCGCGCGTCGCTCACCGAGGCACGGCTGCAGGCGCTGCGCGGCCAGCTCAACCCGCACTTCCTGTTCAACACGCTCAACGCCGTGTCGGTGCTGGCGCTCACGGGCGAGCGCGACCACGTCGTCCAGGCGCTGAGCGAGCTGAGCGACCTGCTGCGCGTCGCCCTGGACCGCGGCCTGCCTCAGGAGATCCCGCTCGCGCGCGAGCTGCAGATCCTCGACAGCTACGTCGGCATCCAGCGCATGCGGTTCGGGGACCGGCTGACGATCGCGATCGAAGCGACGCCCGAGGCGCGCCGCGCGCTCGTGCCGAGCATGATCCTGCAGCCCCTCGTCGAGAACGCGCTGCAGCACGGCCTGGCGGCGCGCCCCGGCCCCGGCGGCGTGCGCGTGTCGGCCGCCCGCGACGCGGGCACACTGGTGCTCGCCGTCGAGGACACCGGGCCCGGGTTCACGAACGGGACGCCGGCGGGACACGGCATCGGGCTCGCCAACACCGAAGCACGGCTCGAGCAGCTCTACGGCGCCGGCCACCGGCTCGAGCACGGCAACCTCGACGCCGCCGGCGGCGCGTTCGTGCGCATCCGCCTGCCGTTCCGCGAGGCCGCCACGTGATCCGCGCGCTGATCGTCGACGACGAGCCGCTCGCCCGCCGCGGCATCCGCGTGCGGCTCGAGCGCGAGGCCGACATCACCATCGTCGGCGAGTCCGCCGACGGCTACGCCGCGATCGAGGCGATCCGCACGGAGCGGCCGGACCTCGTGTTCCTCGATGTCCAGATGCCGGGGCTGGACGGGTTCCAGACGCTCGACCAGGTGGCGGGCGAGCACCTCCCGATGGTGATCTTCGTCACCGCGCACGACCGGCACGCGCTGCAGGCGTTCGACGTGCACGCGATCGACTACCTGCTCAAGCCGTATTCCGAGGCGCGGTTCGCGGAGGCGCTGCGCCGCGCGCGCGTCGAGCTGGCCCTCGCCGAGGCGAATCCCGAGCGCAGCCGGCTCGCGGACCTGCTCGCGGCGCTCGAGCGCGAGCGGCGCGGCGGAACGCCCGTGGCGGGAGACGGCCCCGCGGCGTACCCGACCCGGTTCAGCGTCCGCGAGCGCGACCGCATCGTGCTCGTGCGCGCCGACGCGCTCGAGGCCGTCCAGGCCGCAGGCAACTACGTCGAGCTCGTGGTGGCCGGCCGCACGCACCTGCTGCGCGAGACGCTCACCGAGATGGAGCGCCGGCTCGATCCGGCGCGGTTCGTGCGCATCCACCGCTCGGCGATCGTGAACGCCGACCGCATCCGCGAGATCCATCCCGATCCGCACGGTGACGGCGACGTCGTCATGGACAGCGGGGCCGTGTACCGGCTGAGCCGCGCGTACCGCGAACGGCTGCTGCCGCGCGGTGACGCGTAGCGCGACGCTGCCGCGCGCGTCCCGCGAACGCGCGCGAGCCGCCTACCGCAGCGCCACCACCCGGACGACCGCCTCACGACCGTCCTGCGTCAGCCGGCCGAACAGCACGCCGGCCGCCTGGCCGCGCGGCCACGAGGCCTGCACGTCGTGGACGCCGGCGTCGAAGTCGCGGTCGAACACCGTGGCGACACGCCGGCCCGCGAGATCGACCCAATCGAGTCGCGCCCGCCCCGCGCGGGGCAGCGTGAGCCGCAGCGTCGCGGCACCGCGGGCCGGATTCGCGGAGACCAGCCGCACCTCCAGCGCCGCGGCTGCGCGCGACCCGGGGGACGGGACGGACACCGGAGCCGCGCCCTCGGCGAGACGCAGGAGCACGACCGCGGGCGGGTTCACCCACACCTCCGACCGACCCGACGGCCAGCGGACGCGCAGCGAGTCGATGGCCGTGGCGGTGCCGAGGCCGAAGTGCTGGTCGAGGTTGCCGCTGTTGTAGCCGGTCTGCGACGTGACCTCGCGGTACTGCGGCCGCGACACGCCGTCGATCGTGGCCCACAACGTGAGCCGCGCCCCGATGGCCGACGCGTTGGGTGCGGCGCCGGTGCAGCGCACGTCGACGCCGTGGTTCGCGTTGCCGCCGTCGTTGTGGAACAGGAAGTTCAGCTGGTTCGCGCGGTTCGCGACGTACAGGTCGAGCCGGCCGTCGGCGTCGTAGTCGCCCCACGCGCAGCCGAACGAGTTGCCGCCGCTCGTCACCACCGGCCCGGTCGTGACGCGCGAGAGCCCGAATCCCGGCGGCCCCTCGTTGTGGAACAGCGCCTCGCTGTTGCCGTCGTCGGCCATCACCAGGTCGAGCCAGCCGTCGTCGTCGTAGTCCCCCCACGCCGTCCCGACCCAGAACCCGGGCAGCGTCGACACGAGGGCCGTGTCCTGCGGCACGAGCGTGAACGCGGGCGGCCCGCCGTTGTGGTAGAGCGTCGACTTCTGGTTCTGGTAGTGCGCCACGATCAGGTCGAGCCGGCCGTCGTTGTCGTAGTCGCCCCAGCTCGCCCCGAGCGTCGAGCGGCCATCGGCGATCACCGTGCGCGTGAACCACAGGTGGCCGTGGTTCGTGTACACGTAGTCGCTCTGCACGCCCGCGTTGCCCACGAACAGGTCCGGCAGCCCGTCGTCGTTGTAGTCGGCCCATGCCCCGGGGATCGAGAATTCGCTGCCGGGGGTGAGCGCCGTCGTGTCGACGCGCGTGAACGCGAACGCCGGTGCGCCGGAGTTGACGTACAGGTAGTCCGGCCCGGAAAAGTTCACCACGTACAGGTCGAGGTCGCCGTCGCCATCGACGTCGACCCACGAGCTGCTGTTGGAATTCGCGATGTCCGTCACCGGCGGCACGGCGGTGACCTTGTCGAACAGCGTGTCGCCGAGGCCGCGGTACAGGAAGTTGCCGAAGTTGTTCCGGTTCGTGACGAACAGGTCCGGCCGCCCGTCGCCGTCGTAGTCCCCGAACGCGCCGCCGATCGACGAGCCGCCGTCCGTGGTGATGGCGCCCGTGACGACGCGCACGAACGACCCGGCGCGCGTGTTCCGGTACAGCGTGTTCGGCTGGTTCGACAGGTTGCCGTTCGGCACGAACAGGTCGAGCGGGCCGTCCCCGACCAGATCGATCCAGAACGCCCCCCCGCTCTCCAGCGCATCGGTGACGGCCGGATTCGTGGGATCGGTGACACGGGTGAAGACCTGGGCGCCGGCGGCGGAGGCGCACAGGACGACGGCGGCGGCGATGGCCCATGCGGCGGGGCGGCGGGTGAATCCGGCGGCGAGGTGCATGCATCCAAGCGTTCCACATTCCCAGCCCCCATCGACGACCCGAGTGACCGATGCCGGAGGGGCGTGTGCCAGTCGGTGCGGACCGGGGACGAACCGCCGCACGGCGGGCGGCGACGACGCGGCTCAAGCCCGCGTCCCGAGTCGCCGATCACGGTTTTCGGGGGCGCCTCGCGACGCAAGGATGCGATTGACAGGCGTGTGCGCACCCGGGCAGTATTTCGTTGTTCGTTCACTCGTGCGGCCATACCGCACGCGGTTACCGGCGGGCTCGGGCGGCCTGCGGAACCGGGAGGGTTGGGTCCCTCCAAGGAAGGTAGCCCCGAGGAGGAGGTGATCCATTGGACAGTTCGAGTAAGGGTTCGGTGGAGGTGGCGTCCTCGTAGGGGACCTGCGGGTGCAACGAAGCGCCGAGGGCGCCCCGAAGCGGGGTAACCCACGTCGCCGACACCGAAAGTCCGGGGGCTCCGGTTCGATGAAGAACCGGAGCCCCGTCTTTTTTGCGCCGTCGCCGCCGACGTATCCGCCTGGGCCAAATGCCCCGCCCCGCCCGGACGGCGCTCATAAGTCCGCGGATGCCTGCCGATAACGTCCGGAGAGCACGCCCCCGTTCGCCACCGGCCCTCCAGGGATACGACATCGATGTCTTCGAGCGATCCGCACAACGCGACGCCTTCCGACTCCGCCGACGGGCCCGTCAAGGACCCCGGCAAGCTGCGCATCCTCGTCGTCGACGACGAGCCGACGATCCGCGGTGTGATCGGATCGGTGCTGCGCATGGACGGCCACGACCCCACCGAGGTCGGGTCCGCCGAGGACGCGCTGGCGGCGTTCCGCGAGCACCCGTTCCCGCTCGTGATCACGGACATCATCATGGGACGGATGAACGGGCTCGAGCTGCTGCGCGAGATCAAGCGCACCGATCCCGAAACGCTCGTCGTCATCATGACGAGCCAGGCCTCGCTCGAGGCCGCGACGACGGCGCTGCGCGAGGGCGCGTACGACTTCCTCGTGAAGCCGTTCGACGACCTCATCATGATCTCGGCGCTGGTCGAACGCGCGACCGAGCGGCTGCGGCTGTCGAGCCGCAACAAGCTGCTCACGAACCAGCTCGAGATGTACGCCGGCGAGCTCGAACGCCTGAACAAGAACCTCAAGGACTCCGCCGACCGGGACTGGCTGACGAAGCTCTACAACCGCCGCTACCTGCGCGCGGCGCTCGATTCGGAGATCTCGCGCTCGCTGCGCCACAAGCGCACGTTCTCCGTGGTCCTGCTCGACGTCGATCACTTCAAGGCCTACAACGACACGCACGGCCACCTGGCCGGTGACGACGTCCTGCGCGGCGTCGCGGAGATCCTCCAGACCAGCGGCCGCGCCGAGCACCTCTGCGCGCGCTACGGCGGCGAGGAGTTCGTGATCATGATGCCGGAGACGAATCGCGAGGACGCCGTCGCCGCCGCGGACCGCATCCGCCGGACGGTCGCCGAGCACCGCTTCCCCGGCGGCGAGACGCAACCGTCGGGCACGGTGACCGTGAGCCTCGGGATCGCGTCGTTCCCCGAGGATGGCCCGGATGGTGAGGCCTTGATCGGGCGCGCGGACCGCGCGCTGTACGCCGCGAAGGAGAACGGCCGCAACTGCGTCATGGGCTGACCCCGGGGCACGGGACGCACACGGGCGCGGTCTCGCACGAGGCCGCGCCCGTCGCCTTTCGACCCTTGGCGCCAGGCCGCCGCGCGGATCTCCACCGTGCTACGCTTGTCGGGTCCGCGTCCGACCCAGGGACCCCACGAAATCGAGGCGCCCATGCATCCCGCGATCCGCCCGATCCCACGCACCCTGCTGCTCTGTCTGTTCCTCGCCATCCCCGCGGTCGCACGCGCGCAGTGGACCACGAACGGAATCCAGAACTTCTTCGCGCACATCATGTCCGATGGCGCGATGGGTGTGTTCGCCACGACAGACTCGTATTCCCAAGTCGCCCGGTACGGTCCGGGCGGAACCGCGTACTGGGTCCGGGGCAACGGGGTCTGCTCGACGCTTCCCGGCTACATGCAGCCCGACGGATCCGGCGGCGTGGTCGCCATGATCGGCGGCGGAACGGAAGTGAAGGCGCTCCGCTACGCCGCGGACGGCAGCGACGTGTGGAGTGCCACGCTGGCCCCGGCGCGCCCCGCCAACACCTTCGAGAACCTGCGTGCGATGGCGAGTGACGGCACGGGCGACTGCATCGGGGTCTGGATCGACAACCGCAATGGCGGACTGGATCTCTATGCCCAGCGTGTGCGCCGGGACGGATCGCTCGCGTGGTCCAGTGCGGGGCTGCCCCTCTGCACCGCTTCGAACGACCAGCTCGAACCGGCCGCGGTGTCCGACGGCGCCCGGGGAGCCATCGTCGTGTGGCACGACGATCGACTCGAGGCGTCGGGCGGAGACCTGTTCGTCCAGCGGCTCGACAGCCTCGGCAACGCACTGTGGACGGCAGGCGGCAAGTCCCTCACGACGGCCGCGGGGATCCAGCAGGATCCGATGATCGTGGCCGACGGCTCGGGCGGTGCGATCGTGGCATGGATGGACGCGCGTGGATCGTCGAACGAGATCTATGCCCAGCGCGTCGACGCGGCCGGCACTCCGCTGTGGTCCGGCGACGGCATCGCGATCACGAACGCCCCCTTCGACCAGATATTGCCCGGCCTCGTCGCCGATGGCGCGGGCGGCGCGTGGATCGCGTGGCAGGATGCGCGATCCGCGGCGACGGGCATGGACATCTACGTCCAGCACGTGGACGCGTCCGGAGCGTCACAGCTCGCGAACGGCGGTGTCGCCGTGTGCACGGCGGCCTCGGACCAGACCGCACCGTTCGTGTGCCCGGACGACGGCTTGGGAGTATTCGTGGGGTGGGGTGACGCACGAGTCTCCGGCCAATCCGGATTCTACGTTCAGCACGTCGCCGCCAACGGGGCCATGTTGTGGGTCGCGAACGGGCTGGCGGCGCTGACGAGTGCCTCGAACACCTGTGCAAACGGAATGGTCCGGGACGGTGCGGGTGGCGTCTATGTGCAATCGCGCGGCCGGCTCAATCGCATCCTCTTCGACGGCACGCTTGCCGCGAGCCCCACCTACGCCACGAGCCCGGTCATCCATGACGAACCCGCGGACCAGGGCGGCTGGGCGCAGCTCGCGTTCGATTCCCCCAAGGCCGACTACCTCCAGTTGCTGCCGGGGATCACGTACTACAGCGCCTGGCGCCGCATCGGCGGCTCCGCCGTGGTCGCGCCGGCGATCGACGCGCCGGCGGATATCACGGGGCCCGTGCCCCCCGGGCGCCGGCTGTCTCCGGCCGCGGCGTCGGCCGTGGGATTCCCGCCCGGGAGCTGGGAGGCGTTGGGCACGTACCCCGCCCTCGGCCTTCGCGACTACGTGTTCCTCGTGCCCACCCACGACGATTCGACCGCGGCCGGCCCGAACGACGAGGCGTACGTGCTCGTGACGCAGTCGACCGCCCCGGACCGGACTGTCGTCAGCACCGTGGCGACCGGGCATTCGGTCGACAACCTCCCGCCGCTTCCGCCGCAGTCGCTCGTCGCCCGCTCCCTCACGGCCACGTCCGCCGAGATCGCGTGGTCGCCGAGCGGCGAGCGTGACTTCTCGCGATACGCCGTCTATCGGGGGTCGGTGCCGACGTTCGAACCGTCTCTCGCGAACCGGATCGCCACGCCGCTGGCCGCGACCCTGACCGACGACGGCTACGACCCGGACGGTACGGTCTACAAGATCACGGCCCTCGACCGCCACGGCAACGAATCGCCGCCGGCCCTGCTCGCGCTGGGTCGGATCGCGGGCGGCACGACGGACGAGCACGTCGCCTTCGTCCACCCGGTGACACCCGACCCTGTCCAGGACGCGGGGCGCCTCGAATACGGGCTCGCCGCAGCGGGCCGCGTGGAGATCGCGCTGTACGACCTGCATGGCCGCCGCGTGCGCACGCTCGCCGACGGCATCCAGGCCGCCGGCCGGCACGTCGTGCGGTGGTCGGTGGGGACAGGCGCGGAATGGCGGCTGGACGCCGGCGTCTACTTCCTGCGCGTCATCGCACCCGGCATGGATCGCAGGACCCGCTTCGTCGTCCTGCGGTGATCACTGCATCCGGACCGTGAACACGACGGCATAGATCCTGTTCGCGGCGATGTCGAGCTGGGCGTTGGCGGCATTCTGGTTGCCGACGTAGACCGTCGTCCCCGAGCGGCTCACCACATCGCCGTCCACCGCGTCCGTGCCCGCCGTGCCGGCCAGCGCCGCGGCCAGGATCACGTCCTCCTCGCCGCTCGTGCACGTGCCGGTCGCGCACAGCGACGGCGCATTCGTCACCCGCAGCGTGCCCGGGACGTACGCGAACCCGGGGTCGAGGACGTCGCGCAGCGACACATCGGGGACGATCGGGCCGGCGTTGCTGACGTACAGCAGCCACTTCACCACCGCGCCCTTCGCGATCACGGCGCCGGTCGGGATCGGGATGTTGTTGAGGTCGAACGCGCGCTTCACGATCGTCGGCGACGACACGACGATGTTGGCGCCGAATTCGGACGTGCTGTTGCCCGCATCGGTCGCCGTGGCGGTGATGCGGTTGCCGCTCGCGAGCGCGGCGGCGGCGATCGTGCCGCTGAAGTTGCCGCTCGCGTTCGCGGTGAGGAAGCCAAGATAGGTCTGGCCTTCGCCGAAGCCGCTCGCGTCGTTGTCGGACTTGAAGATCTCGACGCGCGCGTTCGCGAACGTGGCCTGGCCGGCGGCACTGCCGACGTGGCCGGCCACGGTCAGCGAGCCGGCGGCGAGGTAGGCCGACGCGAACACGGGGCTGTCCATTTCGTCGTTCGGCAGCGTCACGTTCTTGGTTCCGTTGTTCGCCGTCACGCCGTCCGCGCCGAGGTCGATGCCGATGCCGGCGTTGCCGTACGTCGAGTTGCCGAGGATCGCATTGCCACGCGTGCCGCTGTTGATGAGCGCGATGCCGTAGGCACCGTTCGTCGCCACCACGTTGCCGGCGCCGGCGGTCGTGCCGCCGATCACGTCGTTCGCGGACCCCGCGGCGAGCAGGATGCCCTGGCCGCCGTTCGCGGCCGCGGCGGTGTTGGCGGCGTTCGTGCCGATGCGGCAGCCGGCGATCGTGTCGCCGCCGGCCGCGGTCGCGTAGATGCCGTGACGGCCGAAGCGGTTGATCACGAGGCCGCGGACGGTCGTGCTGCCGGCCGGCAGCGCCAGCCCGTCGACGCCCGCGCCGGCGGACGTGCCGTTGAGCTCGATGATCGGGGCGCTGGTCCAGCCGGGCTGCGTCCAGCCGTCGATCACGGCCGGTGACGACACGGCGGGCAGCGCGGACGTCGGCGCGATCGTGGCGACGCCGGCGGTGAACTGGGTCGCGTACGACGCGCGCAGGCCGGGGCGCGCCGTGCCGTCGGCGAGCATGAACACCGCGTTGTCGCGCGCCGGCGAGCGTCCGGCCTGGGCGAGGTTCGTGTTCGCGAGCGCGTTCGCGTTGAGCAGGAACTGCCGCAGCGAGCCCTGCCCGGCGTTGTTGCGGTTGACCACGACGTCGAAGCTGTAGCCGAAGTCGACGTCCGTGACGCTGATGCCGGTGATGACCTTCGCGCGGGTCACCGACTGGGCGGTGAGCGTCGACAGGTTCGCGGCACCGGGGTTGGCCCCCGAGTCCTGGCTGCCGGGCAGCGTGCCGCCGACCGCGTCCGTGACCGCGACGGACGTGCCGGTCGTGGCGTCGGCGCGATACGTCTGCACCGGCCACTCGTTGCCCGTGGCGCCGGTGCGCGAAGACGTGACGGTCGCGTTCACGACGCGCACGTCGTAGTCGCCGTCGACGAGACCGGCGAAGCCGTATTCGCCGTTCGCCCCCGTGGTCGTCGTGCGGAGCAGCACGCCGCTCGCGTCGTAGAGCTCCACCGTGGCGTTCGGGCGCCCGACGGTGAACAGCGGGGCGGCCGCCGCGGCCGTGGCGAAGTCGCGTCCCGCGCCGCCGCCGTAGTTGACGTCCTCGAACACGTGGCCCGTGATGACGTTCGACTTCACCTCGAGCAGCACGGCGTTCGCGATCACCAGGTCGGGCCCGGTCGAGACCTGCGCGGTCGCGAGCACGTCGTGCTGCGCGATCTGCGCGGAGACGTCGAACGTGTCGAGGTCGAGGCCGTACGACGTGGTCGAGCCGAGCGAGTTGATCGTCGAGTTGTAGACGTTCGTCGCGGGGTTCGAGCCGTCCGACAGCGTGGCCCCGTTGAAAGTCAGCGACTCGCTCGCGCCGCTCAGGGTCTCGTCGCCCTCCCACACGAGGAACGACGCCTTCGCCTCGGGCGGCGCGGACGCGTAGATGCCGGTCAGCAGGTACGACGCCGAGCCGTTGCGGGTGATGTCGAACCCGTCGTACAGGACGAGCGTCTTCCCCGACACCGCGTTGTCCGAGTAGATCACCAGCAACGACCAGCCCGCGAGCACGGCCTGCGCCGCGCAGTACGGACTGCCCGTCGCGACCGTGAGCCCGGCGAACGTGTAGTTGCCGTTCCGCTTCGCGACCACCTGCGCGGTCACGTCCTTGAAGCCGCCGAAGTCGTAGTACGTCGTCCCGCCGAGGTCGAAGTTCGCCGTGAACGTGCGGTCGGCGGTGAGCGACGTGCCGTCGAGCGTGACGATGTTGTCGACGGTCTGGCCCGACCCGGCCCAGTACAGGTACGCGTTCGTGACGGTCGCGGTGACCGGGATGCCCGACAGCGCCGCCGTGGACGACGCACCGACGAGGCACGGGTTGCCGTTGTTCGACTGGGTGCGCAGCGAGCCGCCGGTCACGGCGTAGTCGACGAAGCCGTGGATGCGTTTGTACTGGGTGAGCGGCGTGTCGCTCGTCGTCTGGTTCGCGATCGTCGTCGTCGCGGACGCCACATTGTTCGCCGGCGTGGGGTCGGACTCCGTGGCGCTCACGTACGCGCGGTCGGTGACGCTGCCCGGCCCCGACGTCGTGACGAGCATCTCGACGCTCGCGGTGCCGCCGCTCAGGATCGCGCCCAGGTTCGCGATCACGATCGACGTCCCCGACACCGTGCCCTGGCTGGCGTTCGCGGACACGAGCGTCAGCCCGGCGGGCAGGGTGTCGCGCATGACGCAGCTCGTCGCGGTGCCGGGACCGTTGTTCGTGACGAGCACCGTGTACAGGAACTCGCCGCCCGCGGGCGCCGGATCGGGAGCGTCCGTCAGGGTCACGGCGAGGTCGGCGTTCAGCGCCACGACCGTGGCGTTGCCGGAGAACTCGGACGTCTCGCCGCCCACGCGCGCGGTCGCCGTCAGCCTGGCACCCGCCGTCACCGAACCCGGCGTCGGCAGCGTGAACGTGAACTTGTTCGTATTGTCGGTGCCCTGGGCCACGCCGTTGATGGCGCCCGGACCGTAGCTGCCGGCGCCGGCGTCGGTGTCGGCGACCGGGTCGTTGCCGCCGGCGCCGGTGCCGCCCTCCGTCACGGTCGCGGCCCACGTCTGGCCCTCGCCGAATCCCGAGCCGTCGGCCTTCGCCACGAACAGCTCGATCACCGCACCCGGCCGCGCGTAGCCGGACACCGTCATGTTCGTCCCGGACAGCGTGACGGACGACAGGATCGGGAAGTTCGCGAGCGAGTTGCCGCCGGCGTCGGCGTCGCCGTTGTCGTTGAGCGTCACGAACGGGGCCGTGCCGACGTTCTGGTCGTCGCCCGCCGCGTTCAGGTCGATCCCGATCTGCCCGGTCGCGGCCCCGCCGTTGCGGGCCGTGATCGTGCCGTTGTCGAAGATCGAGTTGCGCGTGATCACCGTGCCCGTGGACCCGTTGTTGACCTGGATGCCGGCGCCGTAGTTCGCGTTGATCACGTTCCGGTCGATCGTCGTCGACGCCGCACCGCTGCGCATCGCCACCGCCGGGCTCTGCACGAGCGACGCCGGCAGGCCGACGCCGTTGCCGGTGAGGGTGTTGTTCGTGAACGTGTTGCCCGACGCGGGGGCGGTCGTCACCACGACGCCCTGGCTGGACGAGCCGGAGATCCGGTTCGCGGTGACCGCCATGGTCGACACCGCGTTGAACGTGATGCCGTCGCCGTCGCTCGTGTCCAGGCCGACGTCGACGATCTCGTTGCCCTGGATCGTGCACGACGCGGTGGGGTTGGAGGCATAGACGCCGGTCTGGCGGGTGTAGCCGATCAGGTTGTCCTGGATCGTGGCGCCCGTGGCGCCGCCCAGGTAGACGCCCGCCTGGGCGCGCAGCGTCGTGCCGGGATCGCCGAACGTGGTCGCGGACGTGCCGAGGACGTTGTCCTCGATGAGCGTCCCGGCGAACGCGTCGACGACGATGGCGGCCTCGCCGTTCACGGCGCCGAAACCGTAGATCGAGCACCCGCGCACGGTCACGTTCGCGGCCTGGATCCACACCCCCGTCGCGAGCGTCGCCCCGGACTTGATCTCGACCTCGGGGCCCGCGAACGTGCCGAGCGCGACCGCGTCCACCCCGACCGTGCCGCCCGTCCCGAACGTCGCGGCGTTCGTGTTGCCGACGTTCGAGGTCTGGGTCGTGCCGTCGAGCGTCGTCGCCGCCTGGCTGAACGACGGCAGTGCGGTCGCCACGGTGATCACGGCCACACCGCCGGTGAGGAGGTTCGTGATCCCCGCGCGCAGGCCGGCGTGCGCGGCACCGTCGGACACCATGAAGATCGACACGTCGCGGCCCGCCGTCTGGCCGGAGATCGCGAGCCCGGTGTTCGCGAGCGTGTTCGCGTTCACGATGAACTGCCGCAGCGAGCCCTGGCCCGTGTCGTTCACGTTCACGATCGTGTCGAAGTTGAAGCCGAAGTCGACGCCCGTGACGTTCGGGCCGGCGCTCGTCACGGTGGTGATCGACTGCGGCGCCGTCGTCGCGGTCGTCAGTGCCGCGAGCGTCGTGGCGCCGTTGCCGGCGTCGTCCTTGGACGGCACCTCGCCGCCGACGCGGTCCGTCACCGACACCGCGGACCCCGTGGTCGCGGTCGTGCGGTAGGTCTGCACCGGCAGCAGGCCGGCGACCCAGCCGGTGCGCGACGACGGCACGCTCGAGTTCACGACGCGCACGGTATACGTGCCGTTCGCCAGGCCGTTGAAGCTGTACGCACCCGACCCGTTCGTCGTGGTGGACGACACGAAGTTGCCCGCGTTGTTGAACAGCTCGACCCGTGCGTTCGTCAGCAGCACGCCCGACGACGCGGCGCGTGTCCGGCCGGCGCCGCCGCCGTAGTTCGCGTCCTCGAACACGGAGCCCGAGATGTTGAACGCCTCCGCGGCCCCCGCGACGCCGAGACACGCCGCGGCGACGGCGACGCCCCGGAGGGCGACGCGCATGCGCGACGCTGCACGGCTCGATGTGCGCAACGAATCCGCCACCGACGGTTTCCTTCCCTCGTCCCTGTAGGTCACCCGTCCCGGCGCGGCCGGGGTGGGGCAATTGGCCCAACCGGAGTTGTCGGCCGGCGGGACCGCATTCCTGAGGCCTTCCCGGGGCGTCCGGCCCGGGGCGGCCAAGTGTCGTTCCTGCCGCGCTTTCCGGCGCGCCTACGCGGCCTTCGCCGCCTGCGCCGGGTCGAACGGATGGGAGACCGCGGCAGCCTCCTCCTCCGACATGGTCGGCAGCTCGATCACGAACGTCGTGCCCTGGCCCGGCGCGCTCTCGACCCGGATCGTGCCCTTGTGCTCCTGCACGATGCCGTACGAGACCGACAGCCCGAGGCCCGTGCCCTGCCCGGACGGCTTCGTCGTGAAGAACGGCTCGAAGATCCGCGCCTGGATGTCCTGCGGGATCCCCGGGCCGTCGTCGCGCACGCGCAGCTGCACCCGGCCCTCCCCGGCCGCGCGTGCCTCGACCATGACCTCGCCCGGCGTGCCGTTCATGGCCTGCTGCGCGTTGAGCACCAGGTTCATCAGCACCTGCTGGAGCTGGTTCGCGTTGCCGCGCACGCGCGGCAGCTCGTCCGGTACCTGCATGTCGAGGGTCACCTGGTTCAGCGCGAGCTGGTGCTTCATGATCGACACCGCGTCGGCGACGATCGGCCGCACGTCGATCGGGTTGAGCCCGACCTTTTCCTGGCGCGCGAACCGCAGCAGGTTGTCGATGATGCTGCGGCAGCGCTTGGTCTCCTTCTCCATCGTGGCGAGGCCTTCGTTGAGCTCGGCCTCGGCGTAGGTCTTCCGCCGCAGCAGCTGGACGAGGCCGAGGATCCCGGCGAGCGGGTTCTTGACCTCGTGGGCGACCCCGGCGCCGAGCTGGCCGAACGCGGCCATCTTCTCGGACTGGATCAGCTGGCCCTCGGCGTCCTTGAGCGCCTTCTCGCGCGCGTGCAGCTCCTGGCCCATCTGGCGGAAGGACTCGGCGAGCGTGCCGACCTCGTCGCGCGACCGGACCTTCACGTCGACGTCGTAGCGGCCCTTCGCGATCTCCCGCGTGGCCTCCACGAGTCGCGCGATCGACCGCGTCAGCGATTGCGACCAGATCATGCTCACCACCGCCGCGACGGCGAGCAGCACGAGGGCCACCACGAGCAGGCTGCCGAGCAGCTGCCGCGACGCGAAGTACGCGGTCGCGCGCGGGATCTCGGCGGCGGCGACGAGGTCGGTGCCCTCGACGGGTGCGTAGCCGGCGATCTTGTCCTCGCGGCCGTCCGTGAATTCCCGCACGAGCGCGGCACTGTTCGCCCCCATCTTCGGCACGCTCGCGATCGACGTGCGCTGCACGACCCGGGACGCGTCGCGGTCGCTGAGCAGCGTGTGTCCGCCGTCGACGATGAAGACGTTGAACGCACTCGAGCGCGTCGCGATCTGCATCAGGTCGTCGAGCCGCAGGACGGCCGACAGCACGAGCGGCGCCGAGCCCTCCTTCTGGTGCGCGACCGCGATCGCCACGGTCGGCAGCCGGCCGCCCACAGTGGCGTTCTCGACGAACGTGTGCCCCGCCACGATGCTCTCGAACGGCAGCGGATGCTGCTGGCGGTAGACGGTGAGGTCGGCCGCGGTGACCCCGGCCTCGCGCAGCGCGCCGTCGTCGAACACCGACGCCAGCTCCGTCCCGCGCGAATACGCGCTCAGGGCCACGAAGCCGTGGAACCCCTCGAGCACGTCCTGCACGAGCGCCGTGCGCTGCTCGGGCGACAGCTTCGGTTCCTCGAGCAGCCGCGCGCACACGTCGAGGCGGTCGCGGTAGCCGGCGATCACGGCGCCCGTCTCCTGGGCCGCGTGCGTGGCCTCGATCGCGGACATGTCGCGGACGTAGATGCGCTTGTCCGCGTGGAACATCTGGGCCATCGTGAAGGTGATGGCGCTCACGACGGCCGTGACGATCAGCAGCACGGCGAGCAGGATCTTGTATCGGATCGGAATTCCGACTGCGCGTGGCATCGGGTGCATCCCCCTCTCGGCCCGGACGGGCGCTAGTACTTCGCCTCGACGACCTTCGACTGGTAGGTCGTGTTGCCGACGCGATCGAGCGCCTCGACGACGACCACGTTGAATCCGCGCTTGAGCGGCACGGTCCGCTCGAACCGCCCCGCGCCGTCGACCTTCGCCGGCTGACCCGCGACGACGATCCGGATCCCCGCCTCGGTGGTGCCGCGCACGGTGCACTCGGCCCCGTCGACGACGGGCGACGGGAACTGGACCTTGAGCGTCGGCGCGCGCTGGACGTTGGACAGCACGACCGCGCGCGGCTCGGACGGTGCGCCCTCGGCGCCGCCGCGCAGGGCGCTCACGCGCCAGTAGTACGGGCCGGGCTTGAAGTTGCCGTACGTGAACGTCGTCCCCGGCACGCGCTGGTCGATCACGACACCCTGGAATTCGGGGCTGCGCGACACGAGCAGGCGGTAGCCTTCCGCGTCCGGCACCGCGTCCCAGCGGAACTGCACCTGCGGCGCGAGCTCCCGGTACGAGTACGTCGTGCCGCCATCGGGTGCCACGAGGGACGGCGTGCCCGGGAGTGCGGCGGGTGCCGCGACGCCGCGGATCGAATCGACCGCCACGAACTGGTTCGCGGCCACGTCGACGGTGCGGCCCTGCGCGGTCACCTTCGCGGTGCCGCGGTACACCGACAGCACGGACCGGTGGTCGCGGCCGACGGCGATCCGGAACTGCGCCGGCACGCCGGACGCGGGCGTCAGCTCGGTCTCGGCCCCGGGCGACGTCACGCGCACGGTCGACGCCGGCTCCTCGCCCTCGCGGGCGACGTTGCCCCACAGCTCGCCCATCAGCACGTGCACGGACGGCGCCGGCGTCGCCGACAGCGCCGCGTCGCGGTTCGCGCGGACGATCATCAGCGAGTTCTGCTCGAGCTGCAGCCGCTTGCCGCGGCTGAACGTGAGCATGGCGGTGCCGTCCCGCGTCGTCTGCACGGCGTCGCCCTCGTGCAGCGACGTGCCCGTCGGGACCGCGCCCCACGAGATGCCGTCGACGGCCTTGCGCATGACCTGCGTGTTGAGCACGGTCAGCACGGCGGCGGCGGGATTGAGCTGGTCGCCGAGGCTGCCGAGACCCGCGAGCGAGGCGGTGAAGCCGTGCGGCCCCGATCCGTTGTCGCTGACGGCGGGCCGGACGACCTGGTTCAGGGTCAGGCCCGACGGGATCAGCGCGGACATCGCGAGCATGAACACCGCGAAGAACGCCAGCGCCACGAGCACGGAGATGACGATCTCGGTGCCCGTCGTGACGGCCTCACGGACGCGGCGGCCGGGGTCGCGATCGGTCATCGTCAGTACCTCCCCTGCGCGCGGATGAACCATCCGCGGACGGAATAGTCGTTGCGAGAGAATTCGCTGTCCGAGAAGTCGGTGAAGTTGTATCCGCCGCCCACGCGCATGTTGCGCGTCAGGTCCCACGTGAGCTCGTTGAGCCAGCCCTGCCGGCGGTCGTGCGCCTCGCGCTGGCCGAGCACGCGGTACTCGAGGCCGAACCGCAGCGGTCCATGCACGGCCGTGCTCACGCGGCTCAGCCACAGCGACGTCCGCGTGCGCGCCTCCGGGGCGCCCTCGAACCGGTCGTGCATCGCGCGCACGGCGCCCTTGCCGCTCCACTGGACGACCGCGTTCAGGTCGATCGTGGCCTCGGCGGCGAACACGTCCATGAGCGAGCCGCGGCGCGTGCTGTCCGCCGCGAGCGTGGGGCCGTACTCGTCGAGCCGCGTGTACCGCGCCATCGCGTTGACGCGGTCGCTCGTGAGCGGCCGGTACGCGAGCCCGAGCGCGTGCTCCTGGAACCGCGCCTCGTCGCGCCCGGCGATCAGGTCGCGCGTGCGGCCGTAGCGGAAGTCGCCGAGCACGACCAGGTCGTCGCTGATCCGCGACTCGGCGTGATCGGTCCACAGCAGCTGGCGCTTCTCCACGGCTCCCCGGTCGCTGCGCCACTCGGCCCGCGTCGAGGCCTTGAACCCGTCGTCGGGCGCGTAACCGAGCCCGCCCGCGACCGTGCTGCGCCGCGTGTCGCCCGCGGGCGTGCCCGTGCCCACCGTGCCGTATTCGCCCGTGACGAACAGCGTCACGCCCGCCGTGCGCTGCCATTGCTGCTGCAGGCCGAGCAGCGAGACGCGCCGCGGGCCCTGCGCCGCCTGCTCCCACTGGTACTCGCTGTAGGCGCGGCTGCCGCGGCCGAACGGCGCCTGGGCGCCGAGCACGGTCGCGGAGGTGTGCGCGTTCGCCTCGTCCGTGAGCCGCTGGTTCACGTACATGCTGCCGGTCCCGACCGCGTACGTCGCCCCACCCTGCACCGAGTTGCCGCGCGTGCCGGTGGTGCCGCGCACGTCGAGCCCGAGCTTCGCGCTGAGCTGGAGCTGGAGGCTCGCGCGCGCCTGGTCGTTGCCCGGGCCCGAGAACGTCGTCTGCTGCTCGAGCCGCGCGGTGATGCGATCCGACGGTCGCAGCCACACGCTGCCCGTCCCGTAGCTCGAGCGGTCGAGCGTGCCGCGCAGGTCGTCCTCGAACCGCCGCGCCTGCACTTCGGAGCCGAAGCCCCAGCGCCCGGCATCGTGCACGAACGTGGCCGCCATCAGGTCGGACACCCGGCCCTGGGCGAGCGAGTCGCCCGGCACGGCGAACTGCTCGTCGCGGTCGACGTGCACCCCGAACCGGTCGCGCGCGGTGATGCCGATGCTGGCGCTGGCGCCCGACTTCTGGGTGCCGCGGTCCTGCACGTTGCCGTTCGAGAAGAAGTCCCGCTCGACGCGCTTGAGGTACGACTTGACCGCCACGCGGTCCGGATGACCGAACCACTCGCCGAGGTCGAGCTCGGCCGCGGCCTTCCAGGCCGCCCCGTCCACCGGCCCGCCCGGCGTCAGCTCCTGGTATCGGACACCGCCGTCGACGCTCGTGTAGACGCGCGACGCGGCGCCGCTGCTGGTGGCGTACTCGCCCGTGAGCCGGGTGTTGCGCCCGACGCGCAGCTCGGTGTCGCCGCCGCGCAGCTCGTAGCCGCCGGCCCCGACTTCGTCCTTGAGATACGTGCCGCCGAGGGCGACGTGATCGCCGAGGTGCTGCTGGACGTGGCCGCCGGTCGCCGTGCGGTCGAGCCCCTGCGTCTGCGTCTCGTAGTCGATCTCGACCGTCACCGGGCTGCCCGGCAGCACGGTCGCACTCACCAGGCCGCCGTCGTCCAGCACGCTCGCGACCGGGCGCGAGAACAGCACGCGGCCCTCGCGGTACTTGATCGTGTAGTCGAGGTTGCGGCGCTGCGGCACGCGCGCGATGACGAGCCCGGTCGTCGCGTCGCGCACGGCGAGCGACAGCTGCTCGCTGCCCTCGACGACGTCGGCATGGCTCAAGTAGTACACCGATCCGCCCGTGCCGCGCAGCTCGTCGCGGACGTGCGCCTGCGACGCCTCGGCGCCGAGCACCGCGATCGTCGTGCGCGGCTGGCCGTACTGCGTGTGCGACACCGAGTGGTAGCGGATGTTGGCGCCGTACAACGTGCGCTGGAAGCCCGACAGCTCCGTGCCGTCGAGCGACAGCGCCGCGTTGCCGACGAGCGCCTGGAACTCTTCGCTCTCGACCGCGAGGAAGAACCGGCCCTGCGCCTGCACGTCGTACACGACCGAGCTCGAATCGCCGTACACGGGGTACAGCCGGTCGGGATCGAGGTTCGTCATGAGCCGGTCGTTCGCGTTGTCGTCGACGTCGACGAGGATCTTCTCGAACCCGCTCGTCCGCGTGTCGAACGCCGACGTCACCAGGTACTTGCCGGCGACGTAGCCCTTCAGGTAGTACGCCAGCCGCCCGTCGGCGTAGAAGCCGGTGTCGGCGAGCCGGCCGGCGCCGCTGACGAAGCCCCTGCCCTTGAGCTGGCCCACGGTGCCGTCCGCGAGGGCGAGCAGGAACAGCTTCTGGGGTGCCGTCTCGACGTCGCGCTCGATCGTCGACGTCTGCCCCGCCCGGTCCGTGGCCTGGATCATCAGGTGGCTCGAGCCGCGCGGCAGCGGCGCGACGACGTGGAACCGGCCCGCCGCGTCGACGGCGACGTCCTGGCCGTTCACGCGAACGCGGTTGCCGGGCGCCGTGACCCCCGAGATCGGGATGCCGGGTCCGCCGATCGGCCGGCCCGCCGGCGGCAGCGTGACGGTGAGGTCGGGCAGCCGCTCGACCGCGATCAGCAGCGCGCCGTCCGCGTCCTCGTTCGCCGCGGTGACGAGCAGGTTGACGAGCCGCGTCGCCCCGGCGGCGTTGCGCACGAGCAGGCCGTACGAGTTGTAGCCGAGCCGCAGCGGCAGCGGCGCGCGGAACGTGCCCGTCGAATCGGCGACGATCTCGCGCTGGTCGATCTGCACCGTGTTGCCGGGCTCGGTGCGGCCGACGAGGTCGCACTCGGCGACCGGGGCGCCGCCGCGCGGCGCGTCGCTGCTGCTGAGCCGGAAGCCGTGCGACGGGCCGCCCGCCGGGGCGGGACCGACGCGGAACGCGCCCTGGTCCGTCCCGTACGCCACGCGCACGGCCCCCGCGGGCTGGACGATCGTGATGCCCGGCAGCGGCACGGTCGAGTGGATCGTGCGGCCCTGCGCGTCGCGCACGACGACGTCGATCGCTTCGGCCTCGGGGGCGACCTGCGTCGCGAACCGGCCCTCGGTGTCGATCGCGAGCGAGTCGCCGTTGATCGTCACGACGGGACGGCGGCGGTAGCGGTCGTTCACCTGCGCCTGGACGCGATCGACGACCTGGCCTCGGATCTCGACCCGGCGGTTCTTCTCGCGGCCGGCCTCCGTGGCGTTCGTCGCGACCGGGTGCTGCTCGCCGAACCAGCGCAGCACGAGCCGGCCGCGCGGGATCTGCTGCTCGTCCGTCAGGAACGCGCCGGCCGCGCGCGCGCGCGCCTCGGACAGCGCGAGGTTGTCGCGCTCGGGCCCGACGGAATCCGTGTAGCCCTCGATGAAGATCGTCTCCTGAGGGTGGCGGCGGATCAGGTCGGCGACGCGGGTCAGCGCCTCGCGCGCGTCGGCGCTCAACGTCGCCTTGCCGGTCTCGAACGCCTTGCCCGTCATGGTCAGCGCGATCGTGGTCGACTTGTCGACGCCGAAGGTGCGCACCGGGCTCGACGCCACGACGCCGTCGCGGTACAGGAGCGACAGCTGGTACTGGTGGACCTGGCCGGCATCGAGCCGCGTGCCGTCGTTCATGACGCCGTCCCACGTGACGGCCGGCGGCGGCGCGCCCTCGCCCTGGAACGTGCGCTCGGCGTCGCCCTGCGGGCCGGTCACGGTGAGTGTCCACGACCGCACGCGCGTCCGGTCGTTCGCCTGCAGGCCGAAGCGCAGCGGCCCGGCGAGCTGGCGGTCGTGCAGCTCGATCGACTCCGACAGCCCGCGCACGGTCAGCTGGACGTCGCCGTCCGGCAGCGACAGCAGGTCGCCGTTGAGCAGCAGCTTCGGCCCCTCGACGGTGCCGATCAGCAGCGCCGGGTCCCGCGTCACCGTGCCCGCGATCTCGAGTCCGGGTGCCGCGGGCCGGCCGGTCTTCACGGTGTCCCATTCCGTCGCGACGCCGAAGTTCGCCTTCGCGAGCAGGCCCGGGCTCACGGTCACGAGCCGCGTCGGGTCGGTCGTCGCCCGCGCGACGCCCGGGATGCTGGCGAGGTCGATCTTGACGACGCGATCGCCGGGCCGCACGGCCGGCACGTGATAGAGCCCGTGCGCGTCCGTCAGCGCGTACGTCCCGTCGTCGAGCGCGATGCGCGCGTTCGCGACGCCGCCCTCGTCGCGGCCCTGGCGGCCGTCGCGATCACGGTCGTCGAACACGCGGCCGATCAGCGTGCCGAGCCCGAACGTCTCGTCGACGCGGACGCGGACACCGGCTTCCGCCGGGTTCGACAGCCAGCAGGCGTCGCAGACGTCGCGTGCGACGGCGGTGTTGCGGTAGTACGCGGGCGTGGCGCCGGCGCCGACCACGAGCTGGTAGCGGACGGTCACGTAACCCGGCTCGCCCGCGTCGACCTGGCCGTTGCCGTTGCCGTCGGCGAACGCCGGCAGCGTGCCGAGCACGAACGTCATCGGTCCCGACCCGGCCGGGTCGGCGGCGCGGGCGCCGTTGACCGTCACCGAGCCCGCGAGCACCTTGAAGTCGGGCGGCGGCACGTCCTCGATGCGCACGTTGCCGATCGCGGCACCCGTCGGGTTGCGCAGCACGAGCGTGTAGCCGACGACGTCGCCGACGACCGCGTCGGCGCGATCAGCGAGCTTCTGCAGCAGCAGCACCCGGCCCTGCGTGAACAGCACCGTCGGGTGCATGCCGACCGTGAGCGCATCGGACGTGTCGCGCGCCGTGAGGGTGGTGACGCCGGACAGGCTCGACGCGACCGTGCCCGTGACGATGCCGGCGCTGTCGGTCACCGCGGCCGGCTGGACGAGCACGTCGGCCACGCCGCGGTTCGTGCTGAACACCACGCCGCGGCCGGCGAGCGGGTTGCCCGCGGCATCGCGGATCGTCGCGGTGATGGTGCTGACGGCGATCCCGTCGGCCGCCACCATCGGCGGGTTGACCGTCACCGTCGAGCGCGTCGAGTCCGGCAGGGCGTAGACGCGCACGGTGAGGCTGTTCGCGTCGGCGGCGTCGCCGTCGGCGTCACCGGGCGTCGAGATGCGCACGCCGCCGGCGCTCACGGTGGCGGACACGAAGTCGGCGACCCCGTCGACGCCGGGCGCGTCGGCGCGCAGGGCGACCTGGACGTGCACGGTCGTGTCGGCGAGCGGCGCCCCGAGCCGGATCGTGATCGTCGGGCCGGCGACGGTGGCGCAGTACTCGCCGGCGCCCGGGTTCGCGCAGTGCGACGCCAGGACGGCGCCGTCGACGGTCACCGACTGGACGGTCAGCCCCGCGTAGCCGGCGGGAGCCGTGAGTGTCAGGAGGTCGAGCAACGGGTCGGCGGGCAACACCGTGGCCGTGAGGTCCCACGTGAACGCGTTCGCGGCGGTGCCCGCGGTCACCTGCACCGGGGCCACTTCGGCCACGGAGGCGACGCCGGGCACGAGCTGGCGGCTCAGCGTGACGGTGGCGTTCGTCGTGTCGAGCGCGACGCCGCCGGTCAGGCCGGAGGCGGCGTTCGAGACGCTCTGCGCGCGCGCGCCGTGGGCGGCGAGCAGCAGGACGAAGGCCATCGCGACGGCGAGCGGCCGCGCGGTGCGCATCGGATGCAGCGATCGGGTCGGCGTCCGGGTGCTCATGTCAGTTCACCCTTACGCGGAAGCGGATCGCGATGCGTGTCATGGGAGGCACGACGCCGGGCAGGTTCGCCTGGCCGGTGATGCCGCCGAGGGTCAATCGATCCCGGCCCGTGGTCCCGCCCGAATCGAGGATCGACGCGACGTCGTCGGGTGCCCCGACGTCGTCCGTGACCGGCGTCCACGTGGCGCTCCACAGCGCCGCGTCCGTCGAGCCGCTCGGCACCGTGGTGACGGCGAGCGAATTCGGGACGTACGTGAACTGGGATTCGTTCAGGGGGTCCGTGAGCTGGACGTCGTCGACCGGGTATGGCGTGGTGTTGTCGACGTACAGGACGAAGTACACGTCCTGGCCCGCGGCGACGTTCGCACCGCCGGGCAGCACGACGCCTCGCAGATCCCGCGCCTGTTTCACCAGGGCCAGATCCGTCACGTTGAACGTGACGACCGCCGGTCCCGTTCCGTCGCCTCCCACGAGCGTGCCGTTGTCGATCCCGCCGATTCCGCCGGTCGCCACGTTCGTGGCGGCAAATGCCGGAAGCGGTCCGGACCACAGGGCCCAGCCGAGGAGCACGAGCAGGCAGAGACGCAGCCGTGCAAGGATGTCGTAGAAGCGGTTCACGATCGGTATCGGTTCTCTCGAATGTCGGGAGGGTCGTGCGACGGGTCGTGTCACCGGGGCCCAGGACCGAGCCCCATGAGGGCACCCGGACCGGAGCGGGTCGTCACCGGGAAAGGCGTACGGCTCCCGGGCGATGTCCCTGCGTCACGTTGCGGAGGCGAGCCTTTCGCCCACGCGAACCGCGCACGGAGGACGACCCGCTACTGGACCTTCACGGTGAACAGCACCGCCCACACCTTGCTCGCCGGAACGGTCACGAGGCCGTTGCCCGCCGAGGCACCCGCACTGATCGTCGAACCGGAGATGCCCGCCACGTCGGCGTTGCTGACCGCGTCCGTCAACGTCGCCGCCGCATTCGCCGCCGCGTAGATCGCCGCGACCGTGGCGCCCGTGTTGACCGTGTTGCTGACGCGGATCGTTCCCGGCTGGTACACGAACGCGGCGTTGAGCGCGTCCTGCACGTTGACCGAGTCGACCGGGACCGCGGTCGTGTTGTCCATGTAGATGAGGAACTTGACCGGCGTCCCCTTCGCGACCGTCGTCCCGCTCGCGATCGGGGTGCCGTCGCTGAGGAACGCGGCCTTCACCAGCGACAGCTGCGTCGAGTTGATCGTGAACGTGTTCGAGTTGCCGAGGTTGGCGGCGTTGCCGGCGATGTCACCGCTCGCCTGGTTATCCGCGGCGAACGACACCGAGGCCACGCACACCGCACTGATCGCCAGGGCGGCCGTTGCCGCGCACTTCGCGGCTCGAGGGAACCACGTGCTGGACATGTTGCTGCTCCTCCTGTTGAGAGCGGACCGCCCGTCGTGGAGCGGCCGGGTGAACACGTGCGAATCGCTCGCGCGTCACGCGCGCGGACGACGCTGGTGAACGGCACACACGCGGACGACGACCGACCGGAGGCCATGCGGCCTCCACCGGACATCGGCGCGTGGGACTTCCGCAACGTGTTATCGGCCAGACGGATGGGAGTCCTGCACGACGGGATTGCACCACGCGCGATCGCGGGCCAGTGCCTTGCGGCACAACGACATCCGATCGGGCCGCGGGCATCCCCGCGGGCGCAGAGCCGCGGATCACCGGACCCATATTTCGGTACTTTCACGAAGTCGCCACGGTCCCGGGCCGGGTCTAGTGTGGGGTCGAGCCGGCACACCGTCCCTCACATGGAGGCTGCCCATGATGCGGTTCCTGCCCCTGCCCCTGCTGGTCCTCGCCGCCACCGCGATGCCGTGCGTCGCACGGTCCGACCCGCCCGACTATTCGAGGAGCACGATCCAGGGCGCGTGGCTGGACGTCGAAGGATCGACGAACGGCATTCCGGACAACTGCGCCGACGGGCGCTGCGGCAGCTACCTCGTGACCATTCGCGACTTCGCGAACGTCCCCGTCGCCGGATCGAGCGTCGTCGTCGACTTCGGCAACTGCCCCGACGTCCTGGTCTCGTGCGAGCAGCTGACGTCCGTCACGGGCCAGACCCTCGCGGGGCCGAAGCAGGTCGGAGGTACGACGAATGCGAGCGGCCAGTTCACGTTTCACGTCCAGGGCGCCGCGAACGCGATCCCCATGGACGGCAACGTGACGAGCCCGGGCACGAACGCCGGCGTGCCGTGCGCGCAGATCACCGCCGACGGCGTGCCGCTCGCGACGGTCGCGGTGTCCGCCTACGACCTGAACGGGCTGGGTTCACCGACCGCCGCCGTCGGCGGCGCGGACGTGTCGCTGCTGTCGGGCGAGGTGCTGAAGGGGGCGCTGGGGGCGCAGCCACGCGCGCGCGGCGACTACAACCACACGGCGACGGTGAGCGGCGCCGACGTCGCCATCCTCTCCCGGATGGCCGCGCAGGCGTCGCTCGGCACGGGCTCGCAGCGCACCGGCCCGTTCTGCCCCTGAGTCCCCGACGCACGGGGCACGAAACCGCGAGGGCGTCCGGTTCCCCGGACGGCCTCGCCGCCTGTTGGGCCGCACGAAGCCTGTTGATCAACGGGGCGCGACCCCGGTATCATGAATGCTCCTCCCCATCCAATCGACGCGTCGTTCGCCATCCATCCTTTGCCCTGGAGGCCGCCGTCATGAGGAGGATCACCCGCCGCCGCCGCGTCATCGCGCGGGTCCTTGGAGCCGTGGCCGTGCTGGCCGCCGCCGCACCCGCCGCCCGCGCATCCACCGCCATCGACATCTACAAGGTCACCGTCCCCGGCAACCAGCTCGACGTCGAAGGAGCGACGAACGGGTTGCCGGACAACTGCTCCGACGGCACCTGCGCCAACTACACGATCTCGGTGAAGGACTTCGCGAACAACGTGCAGTCCGGCGTGCACGTGTGGGTCGACCTCCGGGACTGCATCGACATCGGCATCCCGTGCGACCAGCTCGCAGCCTCGACGGGACAGTGGGTGGACGACTACTCGATCGTGAACGGAACCACGAACGCCTCGGGGCAGTTCACGTTCAAGATCCAGGGCTTCGCGACGGCCCGTGCCACCCTGGACGTCTCGACGTCCGACGGCACGCCGGCGGGAACCGCGTGTGCAAAGTTCTACTGCGACAACGCCGGGCTGATCGCGAACCTCGTGGTGCATGCCTACGACGTCGACGGGCTCGGCTCGCCGGTGGGCGCCGTCAACGGCGTCGACGTGTCGCTCGTCGCGGCCGAGGCGCTGAAGGGATCGCTCGGCGCCGTGAAGCGGGCGCGTGACGACTACAACCGCGACGGCAACGTCACGGGAGCCGACGTGTCGCGCTCGGCGGCCATGGCGGTGCAGGCCTCGCTGGGCACGGGCTCGCAGTCCACGGGCACGCTCTGCCCCTAGTCGCTACGCGGCGTTCTCGAGGTACGGCAGCAGCAGCGGGAGCGCCTGGCGGCCGAGTGCCGGGTAGTGCATGACGAGCGTCACGGCATCGCGCATCAGCACCCACGTGACGCTGCCGCAGTCGAGGTGGTGGGCGAGGTCGAGCAGCGCCAGCCGCACGCGCTCGCAGTGCGGCTCCGGCACGCCGAGCTCGTCCACGTCACCCGCGAGGGCGATGAACGCGCGCGCGACGTAGGACACGAGCGTGCGGCTCTCCCCGACCGGGACAGGCGCGTAGCTGCGGCCCTTCGGATCCATCGGCTCGGCCGGCGGGCGCATCCCCGTGGCCTCGCGGCGGGCGCGCTCGAGCGCGTGGTCGATGCTCTGGGCGAGCGCATCGGCGCGCGCCTCCTCGGCGGTGGGACCGCCGGCGGCGCCGTGATCGAATTCCTGCGGCAGCTCGGGCCGCGACGACGCCGGCGCACCGGGAAAGCCCAGCATCTCGCCGAGCGGCGCCTTGCGCGCGCGCTTCGCGGGACGTGCGGCGGGTTTGCCGTCGGGGCGCGGCCGCGACGACGTGGGCGGCGCCGGTCGTGACGACGCCGGCGGGGCGGGGCGCGACGGGGCCGGCTTCGCCGGCTGCATCTCGACGAGCGTCTGGCGCACGGCCTCGGCGAGCCGCGGGGCGGCGGCCTCCTGCGACACGCCGTGGCTGCCGATCTCGGCGAGCCACAGCCGCAGCAGCCGGCGCGCCTCGGCGCACCCGCGCTCGAACGCCTCGCGCGTGACCTTGTCGTCCGCGTTCGCGGACGTCGGGCTGAACGGGATCCGGCGGAACCGGGTCGCCCGCGTCGTCTGGTCGGGCCAGATGCGCTCGATCAGCGTCAGCGTGGTCTGGCGCCATTCGCGGAACTCGACGGCGCGCGTTCCGGCGTTGCGCAATTCGCCGAGCTGTTCGATCTGCTTCTCGAGTTTCGCCTGCGCGGCCTTCTGTGCCATCCCGCTCTTCACGGTCGCCTCCGGGGGGTACGGCGGGCTCCGTCCGCGTGGATGGGCGACCGCGTGTGGCGCGGAGCCCCACTACCAGTCCGAGTAGCGCTCTTCGTTCCAGGGGTCGGCTTCGTTGTGGTAGCCGTTCTGCTCCCAGAAGCCGGGCCGGTCGTCGGCGGTGAGCTCGATCGACCGGATCCACTTCGCACTCTTCCAGAAATAGCGCCGCGGGACGACGAGGCGCAGCGGCCACCCGTGCTCGGGCGTGAGCGGGGCGCCGTCGTGCATGTCCGCCAGCAGCACGTCATCCTGGTTCAGCTCCTCGAGGGGCAGGTTGGTCGTGAAGTTCTGCTCGGCGTGGACGATCGCGAACCGTGCCTCGGGTCGCGGCCCCGCGCGGCGCAGCACCTCGTGCAGCGAGACGCCTTCCCACAGATTGTCGTAACGGCTCCACCGCGTGACGCAATGGATGTCGCTGCGCACGTGCACCCGCGGCAGCGCCTCGAATTCGTCCCACGTCCAGCGTTGCGGCCGCTCGACGAGCCCATGGACCCGGAGATCCCACGCGTCCAGGTCGATCCGCGGCACGGAGCCGTACTGCAGCACCGGCCACTTGTCGGTTCGGACCTGCCCGGGTGGCAGTCGCGGGTCCTTGCGCGGGCTCTCGATGGTATCGGCAGGGTCGTCGGGTGAATTCATGCGATCTCCAGGGCGGTGGGGGGCGCCGGCCGTCGTCGCGGCCATACTACATAAGGAGCGGCCCGGCGGCAGTGCAGCAGGTCGTGGCGGACGGGCCTACCGCCGCGCGTGCTCGGGCGCCGGATCGAACAGGTCCTCGATCGGGCGCCCGAACAGCTTCGCGATCCGGAACGCGAGCGGCAGGCTGGGGTCGTACTTGCCGGTCTCGATCGCGTTGACGGTCTGGCGCGACACGTCGAGCCGCCCGGCGAGGTCGCCCTGCGACCAGCCGTGGACGGCGCGCAGCTCGCGCAGCCGGTTCTTCACCGCTTCGCCGCGCCCCGCGTGGTGCGGGTGACGATCCAGGTGCGCATGGCCTCGAGTGCGGCCGGCGCGAACGTCTCCTCGATGCGGGCGTACTCCGTCGGCGCGCCCGTCGTCGACGTCTGGAACAGGTGGTTGAGCCCGGGCAGCTCGTGCGTCTCGAAGTCCCGGTTGCCGCCGGCCTTCAACGCCTTCTCGATCTCGGGCAGGTTCTGCTGCGGCGGCACCTGCGTGTCGTTGCCGCCGTTGAGCGCCAGCACCGGGCAGCGCAGCTGGCGCAGCGCCGGCCGCGGGTCGTACGTGAGGAAGAACCGGAACCACGGCGATCGCGCCATGGCCAGCGACGGCCCGACCTGCGCGGCCGCCGTCGCGGAGTCGATGCCCTCGTCGCGGAAGATCGACCGCACGCGCGCTTCGAGCCCCGCATCGTCGGGTGCCACCGCGAGTGCGAACAGCTTGTGCTGGACCCGGCGCTGCTGTGCCAGGTCGGCGTCGCTGCGCCCCATCGCACGCCCGATCGCCTCGCCCTGCGCGTACAGGATCTCCTCGCCCGTCACCCCGGGGCCGGCGAGCAGCACGACGAACGCCACGTCCTTCGTGCGCGTCGCCACCATCGGCGCGATCAGTCCGCCTTCGCTGTGGCCGATCAGCCCGATCCGCTTCGCATCGATGTCGTGCCGCGACTTCAGGTACGTGAGCCCCGCCAGGACGTCCGCCGCGAAGTCCTCGGACGTTGCGTCCTTCGCGGACCCGGTCGAGCCGCCGACACCGCGGTCGTCGACGCGCAGCACGGCGATGCCGGCGCGCGTCAGGTCGTCCGCGATGACGAGGAAGGGCCGGTGGCCGAACACCTGCTCGTCACGGTCCTCCGGGCCCGAGCCGGTGATCATCAGCGCACAGGCGAACGGCCCCGCACCCGCGGGCTTCGTCAGTGTGCCGGCGAGCGTCACGCCGCCCGCGCCGCCCGGGTACGACACCTCCTCGGCCGCGTAGGGCAACGGCGGCTTCGGCTCCTGCGGGCGTCGCGGCGCCTCGATCGAGTCGCCGCGCGCCAGGTCGAGCGCCAGGGACTGGCCGGACTGGCGCCACGTCCCGGCCAGCGTGCGGCCGTCGTCGCTCATGCGTCCCACGTATTCGGCGCCGAGGTTCGCGAGCTCGAGCCGCAGCGTGTCGTCCACGAACATGGTCTTCGACACCGGCAGGCCCATCGCACCCTGGTCGGGGCTGTCGACCTTCGCGGACAGCGCGCCGTCGGCCGCCGCATCGACGTGCACCACGATGCGCAACGCCTGCTGGATCTTCCCCTGCCATACCCCGACCGGGGTGCGGCCCGAATCTGCATGTGCCATCGCGACGACTCCCCCGGCGCCCATGATCGCCACGGCCGCCACGCCTGCGACGACCGACGTCACCTTCCGCCACCTCGCCCCGTTCACGCGTGCCTCCTTCATCGATATCGCCACCGGGCGGCCAGCAATCCGACCGCCCACATCACCACCATCCCCGGCCACGTCGACGACGCACGCACACACGACGGCGAGCCCGACGATGCCGGGCACGCGGCGGGTCGCGGAATCACTCACGGGAACCTCCTCCGGCGCGGTGGACCATCCGCCGCGCTCGGGACGCACTGCAAAGCCTGCTTGTCATGATGTCAAGGTCGCTTGTCAGCCGCCCGTGCGCGACGTCGGGAGCGTTCGGTGCACGCGCATCGCTCAGGCCTCGAGCCAGCGCTCGAGCCAGGCGTGGACCTCGCGGTACCAGAGCAGCGAGTTCTGCGCCTTGAGCACCCAGTGGTGTTCGTCGGGGAAGTAGACGAGCCGCGCGGGCACCCCCTTCGCCTTGAGGATGCCGTAGACCTGCAGGCCGTGCGTGACGGGCACACGGTAGTCGCGCTCGCCGTGGGTCACGAGCATCGGGGTGTTGAACCCGCTCGCGAACCGCACCGGGGACCAGCGTTCCATGTTCTCCAGCCCGTCCCACGCCTCGCCGCCGGCGGACTGGCCGCGGCCCTGCGTCACGTCGCTCGCGTACTGCGCCATCAGGTCCGCGACCCCGGCGTGGTTCACGACGCAGCGGAACCGGTCCGTGTGGCCGGCGATCCACGCGATCATGTAGCCGCCGTACGACCCGCCCGCGGCGGCCATGCGGGACTCGTCGACGAGCCCGCTCTTCACGAGCACGTCGGTCGCCTTCATGATGTCCTGGAACGGACGTTCCGCCCATTCGCCCTGGATGCGCTTCGCGAAGTCCTGGCCCCATGACGTCGAGCCCTGGAAGTTCACCGCGGCGACCACGTAGCCGGGTGCCGCGAACAGCTGCGGGTTCCAGCGGAAGCTGAACAGGTCGCCGCTGATGCCGTGCGGCCCGCCGTGCACGACGTGCACGAGCGGAAGCTTCACGCCCTCCTGGTGGCCCGGCGGCAGCACGACGAACATCTGCACCGTCTCGCCGCCGGCGCCCTCGAACGCCAGCTCGCGCACCTCGCCCGTCGCGTAGCCGGCCGTCACGGCGTCGGTGAACCGCGTCAGCCGCCGGGGGCGCGCGAAGTCGGCCTCGCACACGTGGACCTCGGGCGGCTCGGCGAGCGAATGACGCACGTACCAGACGCGCCCGCCCGCCGCGCGCACGCCACCGATCGACGCCCCGCGCAGCACGCGGCGCGGCGTGGCCCCGCCGTCCCATGCGAACAGCGAGTTGCGCGCCTCCTCCTCCGCCTCGAGCAGCAACGTGCCGTCCGCCGCGAACGTCCAGTGCGTGGGCGACAGCGTCCAGTCGGCCGCGATCGGCTGCGCGGTGCCGGCGGCACGGTCGTAGCGCATGAGCCGGCGGCGGTCGGCGTAGAAGAAGGGGTCGAGCTTGCGGGAGAACACGATCGCCCGGCCGTCGGGCGTGTAGCGCGGATGCTCGTCCTCGCCGTTCTCGTCGCGCAGCAGGCAGCGCGGCTCTCCGCCGGCGAGCGGCACCACCCACAGGCTCGTGCGGATCAGGCTCCTCGCCTGGTCGAAGTCGGATCCGGCGTACGCGATCTCGCGCCCGTCGGGGGCGATGTCGAACTGACCCGACGGGTCCATCCACTCGAACCACACTTCGCTCGCCGGCGTGAGGTCGCGCAGCGCGCCGGTCGCCACGTCGAAGTGGAACAGGTGCGGCACCTCGCCCGTGGTGAGCCAGGTGTCCCAGTAGCGGTAGAAGCGGTCCTCGGTGACGTGGGCCTTGACGGGGTCCTTGTCGCGGCGTTCGAGCTCCGCCTTCGTGGCGGCGGGGGTCAGGTGTCCCTTGACGAGCCACGTCCCGAACACGAGCCCGGACCCGTCGGGCAGCCAGTGCGGGTCGAACACGCCGAGCGGCAGGTCGGTGACCGCGCGCGCCTCGCCGCCGTCGAGCGGCAGCAGGTGCAGCTGCGGCTTGCCGCCGTCCTTGCGCCGCGTGAATGCGAGCGTGCGGCCGTCGGGCGAGAACGCCGGCTCGCCGCTCGAGACGTCCTCGGCGGTCAGCGGCCGCGGCTCGCCTTCGAGCGGCACCCACCAGATCCGCGTCTTGGACTGGTTCTTCGCGACGTCGCAGCGCGCGACCGGCACCGCGCACCCCGATCCGTCCGGCGCCGGCGCCGGGGTCCCGACGCGCGGCAGGTTCCAGATGTCCTCGGCCGTGATCGCGCGCGGCCCGGAACGGGCGGCATGGACCAGCGACGACGTGGTGAGATCGAGCGTGCTCATCGGTTCTCCGCGCGGGTTGGGGGTCGACCGGACGGCAGGCGGACGCCGCGTCACAACCTTCGTTCCAGCTTGGCATTGGAAACCGGCGCCCCGCGGCGCCAGGGTCCCCCGAAGTGGGCAAGCAGGGGTCGATCGGGTATCCTGCCGGATCCAATGTAACCGATTCCGCATCTTCCGGGGACCGGCCCCGGCGCCCGCCGCGGGCGAATTCGGGCCGGACGCGCGACCGCCTGCCGGAGGATCGGCACCCCATACCACTCCCGCGACGGGACTTCCCGTCCGCCCACACCTGGACGCGAGCGATGAGCATGACGCAGGACCTCGAAAAGCTGATGGCCGAGTCGTCCACCACCGAGCACCAGGAAGTCGGGAGCCTCCTGTCGGGCTTCAAGCAGCACCTGCCCGACGCCGACGCGAGCGAGACGCGCGAATGGATCGACGCGCTCGACGACGTCGTCCGCAATTCCGGCCGCGAGCGCGCGGACTTCCTGCTGCGCAAGGTGCTCAAGCGCGCGCGCATGCTGCAGGTCGGCCTGCCCGGGCTCGTCCAGTCGCGCTACATCAACACGATCTCCCCGGAGCAGGAACCGCCGTTCCCCGGCGACGAGACGATGGAACTCAAGGTCCGCCGCATCATCCGCTGGAACGCCGCGGTGATGGTGCTGCGCGCGAACCACCTGTTCCCCGGCCTCGGCGGCCACCTGTCGACGTACGCGTCGGCGGCGAGCCTGTACGAAGTCGGCTTCAACCACTTCTTCCGCGGCAAGGACGACGGCGGCCCGGGCGACCAGGTGTTCTTCCAGGGCCACGCCGCACCGGGCATCTACGCGCGGGCGTTCCTCGAAGGCCGCATCAGCGAGGCCCAGCTCGACCACTTCCGCCGCGAGGTCGTGCACGGCCGCGGCCTGTCGTCGTACCCGCATCCGCGACTGATGCCCGACTTCTGGGAATTCCCCACCGTGTCGATGGGCCTCGGGCCGATGACCGCGATCTACCAGGCGCGGTTCAACCGCTACCTGAACGCGCGCGGCCTCAAGGACACCACGAACAGCCACGTGTGGGCGTTCCTCGGCGACGGCGAGACGGACGAGCCGGAGGCGATCGGCGCGCTGTCGCTGGCGGCCCGCGAGGGTCTCGACAACCTGACGTTCGTCGTGAACTGCAACCTGCAGCGGCTCGACGGCCCGGTGCGCGGCAACGGCAAGATCATCCAGGAGCTCGAGGCCGTGTTCACGGGCGCCGGCTGGAACGTCATCAAGGTGATCTGGTCGCGCGACTGGGACGACCTGTTCGCACGCGACGTCGACGGGGCGCTCGTCGAGGCGATGAACGAGACGGTCGACGGCGAATGGCAGCGTTACGCCGTCGAGACCGGCGCGTACATCCGCGAGCACTTCTTCGGCCGTGACCCGCGCCTGCTCGAGATGGTGCAGCACATGAGCGACGACCAGATCCGCGCGCTGCGCCGGGGCGGCCACGACTACAACAAGGTGTACGCCGCCTACGCCGCGGCGCGGGCCCATCGCGGCCGGCCCACGGTGATCCTCGCCAAGACGGTCAAGGGCTGGACGCTCGGCTCCACGGCCGAGGCGCGCAACATGACGCACCAGATGAAGAAGCTGAAGACCGAGGAGCTGCGCAAGTTCCGCGACCTGCTCGAGCTGCCGATCCCGGACGCCGACATGGACCACCCGCCGTTCTACCACCCGGGACCGAACAGCGACGAAGTCCGCTACATGCTCGACCGCCGCAAGGCGCTCGGCGGCAGCCTGCCGAAGCGGCTCGTGCGCGCCAAGGCGCTGCCGAACCCGCAGGACAAGGTGTTCGCCGAATTCGCCGCCGGCACGGGCGAAGGCCAGCTCGTCTCGACGACGATGGTGATGGCGAAGCTGATCCGCAACCTGCTGCGCGACCCGGAATGGGGCAAGCGCGTCGTGCCGATCATCCCCGACGAGGCGCGCACGTTCGGCATGGAGGTGCTGTTCCGCGAGATCGGGATCTACGCTCCGTTCGGCCAGAAGTACGATCCCGTGGATTCGCAGCTCGTGCTGTCGTACACCGAGAAGGCGTCGGGTCAGCTGCTCGAGGAGGGCATCACCGAGGCCGGCTCGATGGCGAGCTTCGCCGCCGCGGGCACCAGCTACTCGACGCACGGCGAGCCGATGATCCCGTTCTACATCTTCTATTCGATGTTCGGGTTCCAGCGCACCGGCGACTTCGCCTGGGCGTTCGGCGACGCCCGCGGCCGCGGCTTCATGCTGGGCGCCACGGCGGGGCGCACGACGCTGAACGGCGAGGGCCTGCAGCACGAGGACGGCCACAGCCACATCCTGGCCTCGACGGTGCCGTGCGTGCGCGCGTACGACCCGGCGTTCGCGTACGAGGTCGCGACCATCGTCAAGGACGGCCTGCGGCGCATGTACGTCGACGGCGAGGACATCTACTACTACCTCACGCTCTACAACCAGGACGACCGCATGCCCGCGATGCCGACCGGCGTCGAGGACGGCATCCTGCGCGGCCTGTACCTGTACCGCGCCGCGGTGCAGCAGGCGAAGCACCGCGCCCAGATCCTGGGCAGCGGCGTCATCATGCGCGAGGCGCTCAAGGCGCAGGAGATCCTGGCGGAGCAGTACGACGTGGCCGCCGACGTGTGGAGTGCGACGAGCTACCAGCAGCTCCGCCACGACGCGCTGGACTGCGAGCGCTGGAACCGCCTGCACCCGGCCGAGCCCGCGAAGGTGCCGTACGTGACGCGCGTGCTCGAAGGCACACCCGGCCCGGTCGTGGCCGCGACCGACTACATGAAGTCGCTGCCCGACATGATCGGCCGCTGGGTGCCGCGCCACTTCACCCCGCTCGGCACGGACGGCTTCGGCCGCAGCGACACGCGCGAGGCCCTGCGCCGGCACTTCGAGGTCGACGCCGCGCACATCGTGGTCGCCGTGCTGTCGTCGCTCTGCCGCGACGGTCAGGTCGCCGGCGGCGTGGTCGAGCGCGCCATGCAGGACCTGGGCGTGAACCCGGAGGCCGAGGAGCCGCGCGAGGCCTGATCGGGACATCGCCGCGCGTCGACGAGCCGCAGGCGCCTCGGGCCTGCGGCTTCGTCATGCCCCCTCGGGCGCCGGACGGACGGCGCATCGCGGCGGCCGGCGGCGCCCTCGAGTCCATTCTTCGCACCCCGACTTACACGCCGCCTCCGGGCAGTGCGCATCGGCGCGGCGCAAACTGCAGCGCAGGAAGCGCCTGTACCCGCCCGCGCGTGTCGGACCCGGCTGGACGGGTTCTTGCAGCACCACGGGCGTCCCGGGGGAGGCGTCCGATGCGCCCGTGCTCCACCATCCTGTCCGCCATGTCCGTCATGCTCGCCCTCGCCGGCTGCTCGACACCGACGCGCCCGACGGCAGCCGTGCCGCCCGGGTTCGCCGTGGCGGCCGACAGCGTCGTGCTGCTCGAGGACCTGTCGGCGCGCCGGGTGTTCCCGGCGACGAACTGGTGGAACCTCGACGTCACGTCGGCGCCGGTCGATCCGGGCTCGGCGGCGTACATCGACTTCATCAGCGGGCGCACGCCGTCGAACCCGACCGCGACGCGTTCCATGCATCCCGACTTCGGGCCGCCGCCGTACGGCATGCCCTACGTGGTCGTGGGCGCCGACCAGGCGCTCGTGCCCGTGATGTTCTCGCCGTACGGCAGCCAGAGCGACGCGGGCGCACCGGGGCGGCCGGCGGGCTACCCGATTCCGCCGGCGGCGAAGACCGTCGCGGGGTACATCGAAGGCGACGTCGCCGGGGGCGGCACGGGCGGTGACCGCCACCTGATCGTCATCGACCGCGCGCGGTGGCTGCTGTTCGAGACGTGGGCCACGCACTGGAACGCGGCGGCGGGCACGTGGCAGGCGGGATCCGGCGCGGTGTTCGACCTGTCGACGAACGACCGCCGCCCCGACGGCTGGACGTCCGCGGACGCCGCGGGGCTCGCCATCTTCCCGGGCCTCGTGCGCCACGACGAAGTCGCGGCCAGCGGGCCGATCCCGCACGCGTTCCGCGTCACGGTGCGGGCCACGAACGGCTCGGTCTGGCCGGCCTCGCACGACGCGGGCTCCACGTCCGGCGCGCTGCCGATGGGCGCGCGGCTCAGGCTCAAGCCATCGGTCGACCTGTCGGGCTACCCGGCGGACGTGCGCAAGATCTTCCAGGCGATGAAGACGTACGGGCTGATCGTCGCGGACAACGGCACCGATCTGTACGTGTCCGGCACGATGGACGCGGCGTGGGACAACGACGTGCTGAACCCGGCGTTCGCGGACCTGACCGCCGACGACTTCGAGGTGCTGCAGCTCGGCTGGCGTCCGGGGTCGGTCAGCGTCCCGTGGCCGGTCGCGGCCGGTGCACCCGGAACAGGATCACGAACCACGCGATGACGAACGGGATCCCGGCCGCCCACCAGCCCAACGCGATGCGCAGGCCGTGCGGGGTGTTGCCGCCCGCCGGCGCGGTGAGCGACCGGGCCGGGTCCGGAATGGCCCGCAGCATGACCGGGTAGAGGCACGCCGCCGTCGCCATGAGGACGCCCGCGACGAATGCCGACGTGCCGAGCGCCGCGACGAACGCGCGGCCGCCGCGGCCGGCCAGGATCGCGGTGACGAGCCCGCCGAGGGCGAGGGCGAGTCCCATCCACGCGGCCGGCCGCCCCGGGAGCGCCGCGAGCAGGTCCGGGTTCACGGCGTGCGTCGCCAGCGTCACGAGCGGCCACGCCACGGCCACCGCGATGCACAGCCGCAGCGCCGTGCTCCGCGCGCGCTCGGCGACGATGCCGTCCGCATGCCACGCGAGGAACGCCGCCCCGTGCGCCATCGCGGTGACGAGCGCGAACAGCCCGACGAACAGCGTGTACGCGTCGAGGATGCCGACGGGCACGGCGGGACGGAACGTGGTGAACAGCGTGAGCCGGAACCAGCCGTCGGCGTCGAGCGGCACTCCACGCAGCACGTTGCCGAGGGCGACGCCCAGCAGCAGCGGCACGAGCGCGCTCGCCCCGGCGAAGACGACGTCCCAGAATTCCTGCCAGATCGCGACCGCGAGGTGGTTGCGCAGCTCGATCGCGATCGCGCGCAGGATCAGGCACCAGACCACGATGAAGATCGCGAGGTAGAACCCCGACAACGCCGACGACGCCACGCGCGGGAACGCCGCCACGAGCGATCCGCCCGCGGCGATCAGCCAGACCTCGTTCGCGTCCCAGTACGGGCCGATCGCGGCGAACACCGCGCGCCGCTCGGGGTCGCGCTTCGCGAGCCCCAGGTGCAGGGCGCCCGCCCCCAGGTCGAACCCGTCGAGGACCACGTACACCGTGAGCATCCCGGCGATGATGGCGAACCACAGCTCAGACATCGCCGCCCTCCACCGCGCCGACGGGCTTGCCCGCGTGCGCCGCCTGCGGCCCGGGGCCGTGCGCCACTTCGCGCGCCACGAGGAACGCGTACAGCAGCCCGAGCACCAGGTAGAGCCCGCAGAACCCGATCAGCGTGAACAGCGCGCTGCCCGGGTGCACCAGGGGGCTCGCGGCGTCGACGGTGCGCTGGAGGCCGTAGATGGCCCACGGCTGGCGGCCCAGTTCCGCGGTGAGCCAGCCCGCGGTGTTCGCGATGTACGGGAACGGGAACGCCAGCATCAGCACCCACAGCATCGGCCGCGTGCGGACGAGCAGGCCGCGCGCGTGCAGGGCGGCGGCGAGCAGCATGATGCCCATGAGGATCGTGCCGAGCCCGACCATGATGTGGAACGCGTAATAGAGCAGTTCGATGTTGTCGGGCCAGTCGCCGGGCGGGAATTCCTGCAGCCCGGGGACGTCGCGATGGAACGCGCCGAACGCCAGGAAGCTCAGCATGCCCGGCACCTTGAGCGGGTTGTCGATCCGGCGCTGGGCCACGTTCGGCTGGCCGATCAGCGTGATCTCGGCGTACGGCCCGCTGTGGAACCGGCCCTCCATCGCCGCGAGCCCCGCCGGCTGGTGCGCCGCGACGAGCTTCGCCTGGTGGTCGCCCGTCGGGAACGCGACGAGCACGCTGGAGACGAGGCCGCACACCACGCCCGTCGTCAGGAACCGCCGCGCCGCCGCGTCGTGGAGCCCGCGGAGCGCGTAGTACGCACCGGCCGCCGCCACGACGAACGCCGCCGTGACGACGCTCGCCAGGATCGTGTGCAGGAACTCCGACACCGCCCACGGGTTCAGCATGAACGCACGGAAGTCGGCGAGTTGCAGCGTGCCGTCGGCCGCGACGACGTGACCCGCGGGCTTCTGCTGGAACGCGTTGGCGACGATGATGAAGTACGCCGACGCCCAGCTGCCGAGCCACAGTGCCAGCGCGGTCCACCAGTGCGCCACGCGCCCGATGCGCCGCTCCCCGGCGACGAGCAGGCCGAGGAAGCTCGACTCGAGGAAGAACGCGTACAGCCCCTCGATCGCCAGTGCGTTGCCGACGACACTGCCGGCGTAGCGCGAGAACCCGCCCCAGTTCGTGCCGAACTGGAACTCCATCGGCAGCCCGGTGACGACGCCGAGCGCGAACGTGATCCCGAAGATCCGGATCCAGAACGCCGCCGCCTCGTTCCACCCCTCGCCGCCGCGGCGCAGGCCGAGCGTCTTCATGACGAGCACGACGAGCGCCAGCCCCATCGTGAGCTGCGGGAACAGGTAGTGGTACGTGGCGGTGAACGCGAACTGCAGGCGGTGCCAGAAGGCGAAGTCCACGGCGTCGTTCTCCGGTGCGGCGGGCCGGGACGCACGCTAGCACGCCGGGCACGGCGACGTAACGCAGCCACGCGATCCGGTCGATAACGGCGGCATGACCGGGTTCATGTCCCTGCTGCTCGTCGCCCTCGCCGCGGGTCCCGCACCCGCCACGCCGCCCGTGACGACCGTCGACGACTCGACGACCGGGTTCGCGTTCGACCTGCCGGGCGGCTGCACCGCACAGGGGCGCGCGGCGCCGCGCGGCGGCGCGATGCTCGGCGACTTCGACGTCGCGGGCCCCGACGGCGTGGCGCAGCTCGAGGTGCACGCGCAGCAGGGTCTCGACGCCCCGTCCGGCGCGGGCGCGGACGCCGCGCGTGCGCTCGACGTGGTGCGCCGCGGCGCGGGCACGTTCTGCGAGGCCGGCGCACCGGACGGGGCCGCACGCGTGGACCACGTGTCGGCGATCCGGCGGTCGGCGAACCGGTTCGGCTTCGCGGTCTACGAGGTCCGCGTCGACGTCGTGATGGACCGGTGGAACGGCGTCCTCGACGACGGGGCGGCCGACGTGGACTCGACCGGTCCCGAGACCGTCCCGCGCCGCGACGCGCCGCGGGCGGCACTCGTCGCGGATCCCTACACGCGTGCGCGCCTGTTCGCCGTGGACCTGTCGGGCGACGGCACGACGCTATGGGTGTGGATCCGCCCGTTCTGCACGGACGGTGACAACACGGCCGCGGAGTCGCTGGCGCGCGCGATCGCCCGGTCGGTCCGGCGCCGGTAACGCAGCGCCCCGGCGCCGCGCATCGCGCGGCCACCGCCTTTCCGCACCGCGGGCCTGCGTGGCGCGACACCCATTCTCCGTTGGGTTCCGCACGCCGCGGCGCGTATCATCCGGGCCCGGTCGTCGCTCCCGCCCCCTCGGAGGGTGCCGATGCGCCTGTCCAAGTCCCGCTACACCGCCGGGCTCCAGTGCTATCGCCAGCTGTGGTGGCGCGCACACGAACCCGGCGCTCCCGAGCTGTCGGCGAACGCCCACCGCGATGCGGTCTTCAACCAGGGCGTCGAAGTCGGCGTGCTCGCGCAGCAGCAGGTCCCCGGCGGCGTGCTGATCGACCTCCCGTTCGCCGCGCTGCGCGAACGCGTGGCCGCGACCCAGCGGGCGCTCGAGGCGGGCGCCGGCATCCTCTACGAGGCCGCCTTCCTCGCCGATCACACGTTCGCCGCCGTCGACATCCTCGAACGCGACGGCGACGCCTGGCGGATCGTCGAGGTGAAGTCGACGACGCGGGTGAAGCGCGACCACCTCGCGGACGTCGCGCTGCAACTGCACGTGCTGCGACAGTCCGGGCTCACGGTGCACCGCGCGGAGTTGATGCACCTCGACCGCACCTGCACCTACCCGGACCTGTCGAACCTGTTCACGCGCGTGGATGTCACGGAGCGCGTCGAGCCGATGCTCGCGACGATCCCGGCGGAGATCGGGCGCCAGCTCGCGATCCTCAACGAGCCGCTGCCCGAGGTGCCGATCGGTCGCCACTGCGACCGCCCGTACCAATGCCCGTTCAAGACGCGCTGCTGGCCCGACCTGCCCGAGCACCACATCGGCACCTTGTACCGCGCGGGCGACCAGCACTGGGACCTCGCCGGCCGCGGCATCGCCAGCGTCGACCAGGTGCCCGACGACGTGCCGTTGCACCCCGCCGCCGCGCGCCAGGTCCGTGCCGTGCGCTCGGGCGCCGTGGTCGTCGAACCCGGCCTCGGCGCGGCACTCGCGGCGATCCCGGGACCCGTGGCGGTCATCGACTTCGAGACCGTCGCCCCGGCCGTGCCCCTGTGGCACGGCTGCCACCCCTATGACCCGGTGCCGGTCCAGTTCAGCTGCCACGTGCGCAACGCCACCGGCGCGTGGACGCATCATGCGTGGCTCGCGGCGGACGCGGCCGATCCGCGCCCCGAGCTGGTCGCGCGACTCGTGCAGGCCTGCGACGGCGCCGCGACGCTGCTCGCCTACCACTCGGACTTCGAGAAGCGCTGCCTCGAGCTCGTCGCGGCGGCACTGCCCGCCCTGGGCGATCCCGTGGCGCGCCTGGTCGATCGATTGCGCGACGCGCTCCCGCTCGTCCGCGATCACGTGTACCACCCGGCGTTCCACGGCAGCTTCAGCCTCAAGTCCGTGCTCCCCGCACTCGTGTCCGGGCTGGGCTACGACCGCATGCCGATCGCCGACGGCACGACCGCGACGCGCGAGCTCGAACGGCTGCTGTTCGGCGGCGCCGCGCTCCAGGCCGCCGAGCGGGCGCACCTGCGCGACGCACTGATGCGCTACTGCGAGCTCGACACGTGGGGGGTCGCCCGCCTGCTCGAGCGGCTCGGCGAGCTGGCGACCCCGGGAGCCCCGGCCGCCTGAGCGTGGCGCAATTCCTACAACCGCCGCGCGATGCGCCGGATCCGGGCGACGTGGCGCGCCGCCTCAAGCGCATGCAATCAAGGCACCTGCGGGCCCCCGCCGGGTCGGCGCCCGTGCGGGGCCCGGCGGCATGATCCATGCGTCTTCAGGACGGGACCCATTGGAAAGCGCACACCTCCGCCAAGGACGCCGCCCGATGCGTGGTTTCTGGAACCTGACAAAACGCGTGTTTCGTGAATTCAACGACGACCGCTGCACCGAGATGGCGGCGGCGATCTCGTATCACGTCCTGTTCTCGTTCATTCCGTTCCTGACGGTGCTGATCGCCGTGTTCGGCTTCCTCATGCACGACCCGCAGCAGCGGCAGGGCGCGGCGGACCGCATCCTCGAGATCGTTCCCGTGCGGTCGAGCACCATCGTGATCGACGCCATCCGCAACATCGCGAACCAGACCGGGGCGCTGACGCTGATCGGCCTGCTCGGGCTGATGTGGGCGGGCAGCGGCATCGTGTCCGCCGTGCGCGGCGCGCTGAACGTGGCGTGGGACGTGACGAAGGGCCGCGGGTTCGTGCGCGAGACGCTGTTCGACCTCGGCGGCGTGCTGGCACTCGGCATCGTGCTCGGCAGCTCGCTCGCCGGCACCACCGCGTTTCACGTCCTGCAGGTGCCGAGCCTCAACCCGTCGATCCGGTTCATCGCGGCCCCGCTGGCGATCGCGTACACGGTGACGGGACTGCTGCTGCCGGCCGCGTTCTCGTTCATGGCGTTCATGCTCGTCTACCGCTACGTGCCGAACGTGCGCCACCGGATCCGCGACGTGTGGCCGGGCGCCCTCGTGGCGACCGTGCTGTTCGAGGCCGTGAAGCACGGGTTCGGGTTCTACGCCGCGCACTTCACGTCCTACCCCACGGTCTACGGCGCGATCGGCGAGATCATGCTGTTCATGCTGTGGACCTACGTGTCGTCGGTGATCCTGCTGCTCGGCGCCGAGGTCGCGTCGGAATGGGAACGCGTTCACCACGTGATCCCGGAACTGCGCGTCGCCGACCCGGCCCCGCGCACGGCGGCCGCGGGGCGCTGAGCCGGTCCACCACGGGCGTGCGCGGCCCGCGCCCCGCGCGCGTCACCCCGCGGCGCCCGATGCTATAGTCGCGCATCGGGCTCACCACGTGCGCCGGGAACGCGCCCGTGCGATGGCTCCGCGCTCCAACCCAGGATGGCCGGCCGCTGAAGCTCGCCTTCACCCTCTGCCTGCTCGCCGCCGCCCTGCCGGCCCGCGCCGGCGACGTCGCCGGGCACCTGCGCGTCGCGACGCCGCACCGCCAGTTCACGCGACGCACCGCCGCCGGCGACACGACGCTGCCGCGGCTCGTGCCGGTCGACGACGCCGTCGTGTACCTCGACCGCATGCCGCCGAAGCTCGCGCAGCGGTTCGACCGGACGCTCGAAAAGCAGGCGCGCGCGCGCGCGAAGTCCGGCGCGCCCGCGGTGGCGCCGACGATGGGCCAGCGCGACGGCGCCTTCGTGCCGCACACCCTGTGGGCCGCGGCCGGCACGACCGTCACGTTCGAGAATCGCGACACGGTCTACCACTCCGTGTTCTGCGTGACGCCGGCGCAGCGGTTCGACCTCGGCAAATACGCCCCCGGCGAGCGCCGCCAGCGCCTGTTCACGCGGCCCGGTCCGGCGGAGGTGTTCTGCGACATCGATCCCGACGAGACGGGCTTCGTCTTCGTCACCCCGAACGCCGCGGCGTGCCGGCCGGCGGCCGACGGGGCGTTCGAGCTGCGCCGGCTGCCGGCCGGACGCTACACGCTGCGGGTCTGGCACCCGAAGTACGGGTCACTCGTGCGCCAGGTCGACGTGCCCCGCCGGGGCGCGATCGAGCTGACGCTCGAGTACTGACGTCCGCGCGTGCGCCGTCCGCGCCGCCGCGTTGACGGCGCGCGAGGCGGCCCGCATAGTCCGCACATGGTCTGGAGCCGCCCCTCCGGCCGGTGCCTCGTCCTGGCGCTCTGCCTCGCGATTCCCCGAGCCGCATCCGCCCTCGATCCCGCCGACTCCACGGCATCCGCGGTGACCGCGGGCACGGTTCCCGACTCCGCGCTCCGCCCGACGGCCGCCGTGCCCTGGAATCCCGCGCGCGCCATCCCCGCGCACGAACCGTGGGAGGCCGCCCTCGACGCGCCCATGACGGTCGCATCGGTGCCGTTCCGCGCGGCCGGCGCCCTGGCGCACGCGGGGCTGCTGCGGATCCAGGAGGACAATCTCGTCGCCCGCATCCGCCTGCTGGCCGTGCAGGCGCCGACCGTCGGCATCGGCGTGCGGCCGGCGAGCCTCGGCGACCGCACGGGGTTCGGCGGCGCGGTCGACCTCGACCCGCCGCCGCTGCACGGCTGGCTGCGCGGCGGCCTCGATGCGTCGACGGCGGGATACCACCGCGGCCGCATCGATGCCGGGCCACGCGTGCTGCATGCGCGCTACGTGTACGAATGGCGGCCGCGCGAGCCGTACTTCGGCCCGGGCTCCGGGCGCCACGAGGACGCCTCGAACTACGCGGTGCAGACGCAGCGCGCCGAGCTGCGGCTGCACTGGGCGGCCGCCCCGGCCGCGTCCATGCGGCGGTCCGCGGACGTCTGGGTCGGCGAGCGGCGCAGCGTGCTGCGGCGCGGCCGCGACCCGGGGCGGCCGGGCTTCGAGACCGTGTTCCCCGGCCTCGCCACGGATGCGCTCGACGACAAGCAGCGGCACTTCATCACGGGGGCCCGGCTCGTCGCCGACACCCGCGCCGGGCACCCGCACTGGGCGACCGGGTGGCGGCTCGCCTGGCAGGTCGAGCGCTACGCCCCGTCGCCACCGGATCACGGCGTGCTGTTCCGGGGTGACGCCGATTCGCCGGCGTTCCTGCGCTACCAGTACGAGGCGCAGGCCGCCTGGTCGTTCATGCGCGATCCGCGCACGCTGCGCGCCGCCCTGCGGATCACCGACGTGCAGCCGTTCGAAGGCGAGCCCGCACCGGCGGTCTACGACCTGTCGACGCTCGGCGGCTCCGCCGGGCTCGCCGGCTACGAGCCGGGTCGCTTCCACGGGCTCGATGCGATCGTGGCGCGGGTCGGCTGGCTGTACCCGCTCGCCGAGCACGCGGAGCTGGAGCTCGCGGTGGAGGCGGGCACGGTGGCCGGCGACGTGTGGAGCGAGCCGAGGCTCGACCGGCTCGAGCACGCGTACAGCGTCACGTTCCGGCCGCGCACGCGCACGGTGCCGCTCGGCGCCGTCGGCCTGAGCTGGAGCCGCGAGTCGGTGCGGTTCGTGTTCGCGATCGGCGGCGTGGAATGAAGCGCACGACCGGCATCGCCTGGCTGCTGGTCCTGGCCTGCGCGCAGCCCGCCCGGGCCGTCGAGCCGCCGGTTCCGCCGGCCGTCACGACCGCCGGCCCCGCGACGGCGGCGCAGCCCGAGCCGACCGAGATCCCGTACTACTACGAGTACCTCGAGCACCTCGTGGCACGCCCGATCGCACGCCAGCTCGACCTCGCGCGCAACGTGCGCCGGGTCGCCGGCCGCCCGCGCGAGGCGGCGAACGTCGACGCCGCCGACCAGGTCCGGCTGCCGAGCACGTGGTGGACGCCGCGGCTCGGATATCACGCGGTGTCGGTCGAGCAGATGCTGCGCGGACCGGGCCCGGGCACCGGCCCGGCGCCGGGGCCGCTGACCGTGACGCGCGCGAAGACGCAGGGCGTGACCCCGGGGTTCTTCGTGAAGGACGCGACCGGGCAGGGCTACCTGCTCAAGTTCGACCCGCCCGGACTGGACGAGATGGCGACCGGCGCCGACGTGGTGTCGTCGTACCTGTACTGGGCCGCGGGCTACAACGTGCCCGAGAACACGATCGTCGATCTGACGGCCGACGACCTGCAGGTCGCCGCCGGCGCCACGGTCACGGACGCGAAGGGCGATCGCCGCGCGATGGACCGGGCCGACCTGCTGCGCATCCTCGACCGCGTCCCGCACGGCCCCGGCGGCCGGTTCCGCGCGCTCGCGAGCCGGCTGCTCGCGGGCCGGCCGCTCGGCCCGTTCGAGTACGTGGGCCGGCGCAGGGACGACCCCGAGGACCTCGTCCCGCACGAGCACCGGCGCGAGCTGCGCGGGCTGTGGACGATCGCGGCGTGGACGAACCACGCGGACGTCCGCGGCCCGAACTCGCTCGACATGTGGGTCACCGAAGGCGGGCGGGCGTTCGTGCGCCACCACCTGATCGACTTCGGCTCATGCCTCGGCTCGGGTGCGGTGGCGAAGCGGTCCTACGCGACGGGCGGCGAGTACTTCGTCGACTACGGCATCATGGCGACCCGCGTGCCGACGCTCGGGCTCGTGCCGTTCCGCTGGGAGCGCGCCGTCGACCCCGACATGCCGAGCATCGGCTTCATCGACGCGCGCACGTTCGATCCCGGCACGTGGCGGCCCGACTACCCGAACCCGGCGTTCGACGAACGGACGGTGCGCGACATCCGCTGGGGTGCGCGCATCGTGGCGGCCTTCACCGACGCGCACATCCGGGCCGCCGTGGCGCGCGGGCGCTACACCGACCCGAACGCCGCGGACTACCTGGCGCGCGTCCTGATCGAGCGCCGCGACATGATCGTCCGCCGCTGGCTCGGTCCGGACGCGCACGCGGCGGCGGGGACGCCCTGATGCCCGATTCCCGCCGGGTCTACCGACGTGTCACCACGTCCGCCGGCGGTGCGGCGGCCCGGGTGTCGCGCGGCATCGCGCCGGAGGTGCTACGCGACGCCTCGAACCGGCTCGGCGTCGTCGGGCTCGTGTATGCGGGCGGGTTCCTCGCCGGCATCGTCACGAACCAGGTGTTCCGCCAGCTCGGGTGGACGTCCGGCCCCATGCACGCGACGCACGCGCTGTTCGACTACGCCGGGCTGCTGGTCGGACTCGCCGTGTTCGCGATCGCGCGGCGCGCCCCGCTGCAGCCCGCGCAGTTCATCGCCGTGGGCATCGTGTTCGAGATCCTCGGCGGGCTCATCATCGTGTACCCCGAACAGGCGATGCTGCTGCTCGGCCACGCGGGCGCCGGCGCGACGCTGTCGTGGCTCGCCGTCTGGATCGCGATCTTCGCCCCCCTGCTGCCGACGCGCCCCAGCGTGACCGTCGCCACCGGGCTCGTCGCGGCCTCGATGAGCCCGCTGTCGTACGCGTTCCTCACGCTGGTCCGAGGCCACCCGGCCGCGCCGGCATCCGCGCTCGCGATGAACTGGATCCCGAACTACGTCGTGGCGCTGCTCGCGACGATCCCGGCGATCGGCATCTACCGCATGCGCTGCGCCATGACCGAAGCGCGCGAGCTCGGCAGCTACCGGCTGGAGGAACCCCTCGGCAAGGGCGGCATGGGCGAGGTCTGGCGGGCGTCGCACCGGCTGCTGGCGCGCCCGGCGGCGATCAAACTGATCGGCTCCGAGCAGCTCGCGCACGCCACCGGCGTCGAGGTGCGCGAGCTGATCCGCCGCTTCGAGCTGGAGGCGCAGTCGACCGCATCGCTCAGCTCGCCGCACACGGTCGCCCTGTACGACTTCGGCGTCACGGACGACGGCACGCTGTACTACGTGATGGAGCTGCTGCAGGGCCTCGATCTCGACCGGCTCGTCGAGCGGTTCGGTCCGCTGCCGCCGGCGCGCGTGGTGCGCACGCTGCAGCAGATCTGCGAATCGCTGGACGAGGCGCACGGCCGCGGGCTCGTGCACCGCGACATCAAGCCCGCGAACGTGCACGTGGGCCGCGTCGGCCGGCAGTACGACTTCGTCAAGCTGCTCGACTTCGGGCTCGTGAAGCGGCAGTACGGTGCCGATCCCGGCGACACGAGGCTCACGATCGGGATCGAGGCCCGCGGTACGCCGGCGTTCATGCCGCCGGAAATGGCGGGCGGCGGCACGATCGACGGCCGCACGGACCTGTATTCGGTCGGCTGTCTGGCGTACTGGCTGCTGACCGGGCAGATGGTGTTCGAAGGCCGCACGCTGTACGAGGTGATCTCGCACCACCTCAACACGCCGCCCGTGCCGCCGTCGCGGCGCACGGAGCTGCCGGTGCCCGCGGCCCTCGAGGCCATCGTGCTCGACTGCCTCGCCAAGGATCCCGCCGCGCGCCCGGCGTCCGCGCGCGTGCTGGCGCGCCGGCTCGCCGACCTGGCGTTCGACCCGCCGTGGACGGGCGAACAGGCCGAGGCGTGGTGGCGCACCCACCTGCCCGAGTTCGTCGCCCGCGACGGGGCCGGGACGCCGGACGCGGCCGTCCGCACGTGACCGCGCTGCGCCTGCGCCACGGCCTGGGCCCGGCCGCCACCGTCGCGATGGCGACGTCGGCCGTGATGTCGATCTACCAGGTCGGCTCGCGTGCGGCGCGCGACACGCTGTTCCTGTCGCACTTCCCGGTCGCGTCGCTGCCGCTGATGATCGCCGCCGCGTCGGTGACGTCGATCGCTTCGGCGCTCATCGCCGCGCAGGTGATGTCGCGGCGCGGCCCGATGCGGTTCATCCCGGCGGCGTTCGCGGTGAGCGCCGCACTGACGCTGGCGGAATGGGCGCTGACCCTCCGCGCGCCACGCGCCGGATCGATCGCCGTGTACCTGCACGTCGCCGCGTTCGGGCCCGTCGTCGTGTCCGGGTTCTGGTCGATCGTCAACGAGCAGTTCGACCCGCGCGCCGCGAAGCGCGCGGTCGGCTGGATCGCCGGCATCGGGACCCTGGGCGGGCTCCTGGGCGGGCTGCTCGCGGAGCGCATGACCGCGTGGTTCGGCGCGCCGGGAACGCTGCCGGCGCTCGCGCTGACCCACGTCGCATGCGCGATCACCACGACCCGCATGCCGCGCCCGGTCGAATCGGTCACACGGCGGCGCCACGAGCCGCTCGACCGCGACGAGGCACGGCGCCGGCTCGTCGCGACGCCGTACCTGCGCAACCTGGCGCTGCTCGTGTTCGGCAGCTCGCTCAGCGCCGCGCTGCTCGACTACGTGTTCAAGGCCCAGACCGCGGCCGCGACGCACGGCAGCCTCGAGCTGGTGCGCGTGTTCTCGGGCTTCTACGCGGTGGTGTCGGTGCTGACGTTCGCGATCCAGGCGATCCTGTCGCGCGTGGCGCTGGAGCGCGGCGGGCTCACGCGCACGATCGGCTCGCTGCCGGCCGCGGTCGTGGCGGGCGGGCTCGCGGCGGTGCTCGCGCCCGGCGCGTGGGTCGTGGGGGTCGTGCGCGGGCTCGAATCGGTGCTGCGCGGGTCGCTGTTCCGCGCCGGCTACGAGCTGCTCTACACCCCGATCCCGCCGGCCGAGAAGCGCGCGACGAAGACGCTCGTCGATGTCGGCTGCGACCGGCTCGGCGACGCGGTCGGCGCTGCAGTCATCGCCACCGTGCTGCTGCTCGTCACGTCCGCGTCGACCGTCGTGCTGCTGGCGCTGTCGGTCGGCTTCGCGGCCGCGACGCTCGGCGTGGTCGCGCGGCTGCAGCGCGGCTACGTGTCGTCCCTCGAGGCCGGGCTGCGGGCGGGGAGCGCCCACCTCGACCCCGAGGAGATCGAGGACGGCAGCACCCGGATCGCCCTGCAGCGGACGCTGTGGGGCGCGGCGCCCCCCGAAGCACCGCGTCCGGCCGACGACGTCCCGCTCGACTATTCGCGGACGCTGGCGCTCAAGGACCTCGCGATCGCCGTGACGCGCGCCGGCGACGCGCCCCCGCCCGCGACCGCGCCGGCCGCACTGGACGAGCACGCGCAGCGGCTCGCCGCGATGCGGTCGGGTGATGCGGAGCGCGTCAAGGTGGCGTTGCGCGACGGACCGCTCGCCGGCGGGCTGGTGGCCCAGGCGATCGAGCTGCTCGCGTGGAACGAGGTGGCCCGCGACGCGATCGCCCACCTGGTGCCGGTCGCCGCGCGCCACACGGGCCAGCTCGTCGACGCCCTGCTCGACCCGGACAGCGACTTCGCGGTGCGCCGCCGGATCCCCGCGATCCTCGCCACCGCGCCCACGTCGCGCGCGGTCGAGGGCCTCACGCGCTCGCTCGCCGACGGCCGGTTCGAGGTCCGCTACCGCAGCGGCCGCGCCCTCGCCCGCATCCTCGAGCGCGAGACGAGCCTGCAGGTCGACCCGGACCTCGTGTTCGGCGCCGTGCGCCGCGAGGCCACCGTCGGCCGCCACGTGTGGGAATCGCAGCGCCTGCTCGACCAGCTCGACGAGCGCGGCGAGGAGGGATTCATCGACGACTTCCTCCGCGACCGCGCCGGCCGCAGCCTCGAGCACGCGTTCACGCTGCTGTCGCTCGTGCTGCCGCGCGAGCCGCTGCGCATCGCGTTCCGCGGCCTGTACGCGGGCGACCCGCTGCTTCGCGGCACGGCGCTCGAGTACCTCGAGACCGTGCTGCCGGCCGATGTCCGGCTGGTGCTGTGGCCGTACCTGGAGCCGGCGGCCCCGTCCGCGCGTGCCGCCGGGCGCGACCGCGAGCAGGTGCTCGAGGACCTGCTGCGCTCGAACCAGTCGATCGAGATCGACCTGGAGGCGCTGCGGCGCCGGTTCCGCGAAGCCCCGCCGGGGGCGGCTGAATAGCGGCTTGTCGCACCCGGGGGCGCGTGCCATGCTTTCGGGACGCGCCGCCTGTTCGCACTCCCGGGAGCCTCGATGCCCGCTCGCCGTCCGTTTCCCGCGCGTTGCCTCCCGTGGCTCGCCGCCGCCGGCCTGCTCGGCGCGCCGCTCGCACGGGCGGACGGCGCCTACCAGGCGCTGCCCCACACCTGGACGAACTCGTCCACGCGCGTCGTCACGGCCGACAACGACTGGAGCCCGATCCCGGGCATGATCGGGTACCGCGGCACCGGTCTCGTCGCGACGGAGGGCGTCGATCCGCGCACGGTGCTCGCCGACCCGGCGGACGCGACGCCCTCGGTCGAATGCTGCATGTCGATGCCGTGGAGCGGGGTCGCGGGGGTCGCCCAGTTCAAGCCCTACCTGCCGGCGCGCTATCCGTCCGGCATCATCGGGCTCGCGGGCGCCGGATCGCTGGTCCAGCACCTCGCCCCGTCGGTGGTGTTCGCCGTCGATGCGCGGCATCGCTACGACCTGCACGTGCGGTTCACGCTCCACGACCTCGACTCGCTCGCATCCGATGCGGCGAACGCCGTCGAGCCGTTCGCGCTGCAATACCGCCTCGGCGGCGCCGGCGCATGGACCGACGTGCCCGCCGCGTACGTCGCCGACGCCACGAGCGGGCCGGGCCAGCCGCGCACGCTCACCCGGCGTGACGTCGCGCTGCCCGCGGACGCGGACGATGCGCTCGTCCAGCTGCGCCTCATCACCACGGACTCGCCGGGCCCCGACGAGTGGGTCGGCGTCGACAGCCTCACCGTGGACGCCGCGGCGTTCGCCGGCGTGGTGCACCCGCACGCGCTGGAGTTCGCCACCCCCGCCGGGTTCGACCCGCCCGCCCAACCCGTGCGATTCGTCGACACGGGCACCGGCGGGCCGGGCACCCTGGAATGGACGGTCACTCCGTCCGCGGCGTGGCTCGTGCCGGCGCCCGCGTCGGGGACGCTCGCGGCGGGCGACAGTGCGGCCGTCGCGGTGTCGGTGGACGCGGCGTCGCTGCCCGTCGGCACGTACGCCGGCGTGCTGCGCTTCGCGGTCACCGGCAACGCCGACGCCCCGCTCGACTCGGTCACGGTCCAGCTCGTCGTCGGCCCGGAGAGCGCGGTCGAGCCGGCGGCGATCACGTTCGCGGTTCCGCGCCACGGCGCCGATTCCACCACGCTCGTGATCCGCGACCTCGACCCGCACGCTACGGTGTCGCTCGCGTGGCAGGCGACCGACCGGTCACCGCCCGACACCGGGCCGGACTGCACCTGGCTCGCGGAGGCGCCGGCTTCGGGCACGGTCGCGCCGGCCGACACGCAGGCGGTGCACGTCGTCGCGGCTGCGGGCGCCCTGGCGCTGGGGGGCTACACGGCGGGGTTGCGCATCGCGACGAACGATCCGCGCCGGCCCGTCGTCACGGTGCCGGTGACGCTCGACGTCGAGGGTGCGCGCGCCGGCGCCGACCCGGCGTCGTTGTCGTTCGCGGTCACGCCGACGTCACCCGACACCATGTCCGCCGTGGTGACGATCCGCAACGACGGCTACCACACCGCCCTCGCGTGGTCGCTCGACGTCGCCGCGGACGCCGTGGCGGCACGGGCCGGCGTCCACGCCGCCGCGGCGTGCGACGGGCTGACTGCGGATGCGGTCACCGGCTCGGTCGCCGCCGGCGCGTCGACGACGGTCGTGGTGACCGCCCACGGCACCGGCCTCGCGTACGGCACGTACACCTGCGACCTGCACGTCGCCACGAACGACGTCGACACCCCGACGATCGCGATCCCGGTCACCCTGCGGGTCATGGAGACGGTGGACGTGCCGGCCGCGCCGCACGCCGTGGCGTTCCGGCTCGAGCCGCCGCGTCCCGCACCGGCGCGATCGGCGGCGACGGTCGCGTTCACCCTGCCCCGCGACGGCCGCGTGGGGATCGCCGTCTACGACATCCGCGGTGCGCGCGTGCGGTCGATCGCCGACCGGACGTTCGCCGCCGGACGTCACGAGCTGTCGCTGGCGCTGGACGGCCTGCCGAGCGGGATCTACATGATCCGCGCCGAGGCGTCCGGGACGGTCGCGACGCGCCGCCTGCTCGTCACGCGCTGACCGCGGCATGCCGCTACCCCTGCGGCCCGCGGGCGCACGGCGGTTGCGGCCGCGGCGGCACGGCGCCCGCGTCGTCGTTGAGCATCCGGATCGCCGGCGTCGTCAGGTCGTCGAACTGGCCGCGCCGCGCCGCCCACACGTACGCGGCGACGGCGATCGCGATCACGACGAGGGCCACGGGCAGCACGATGTAGATGACGCTCATGCGCGCACCTGCTGCACCGCGCCCTCGGCCGGGCGCGCGGCGAACGGGGCCGGCCGCCGCGCTCCGCCGGCGGGATCGGACGCATCGAAGGTGTGTCCCCACCACGACGCCAGCACGACGGTGATCGAGCTGGCCGGCATCAGCACCGCGGCGAGCAGCGGGTTGATGAGCCCGGCCATCGCCAGGACCGCGCCCGCCACGTTGTAGACGAGCGAGAACGCGATGTTGCGCCGGATGACACCCATCGTTCGGCGCGCGCCCTCGGTGAGTTCGACCAGCGGCTCCAGGCCGGGGCGCGCGAGGAACACGTCGGCCGCGGCCAGGCTGGCCTCGGCCCCGCCGCGCACGCCGATGCCCACGCCGGCGCGCGCGATCGCCGCGGCATCGTTGACGCCGTCGCCGACCATGACCGCGTCGCCATGGCCGCTCGCCTGCTCGATGACCTCGAGCTTGCGTTCCGGTGTGGCCGCACCCTCGCACTCGGTGGCGCCGAAACCCAGCCGCTCCCCGGTCGCGGCCACCACGCCCGGGTCGTCCCCCGACAGCAGCCGCACGCGCCAGCCGCGCTGCCGCAGCGTCGCGATCGACGCGGCCGCGTCGGCACGCACCGGGTCGCCGAACCACGCGCGCCCCGCGATCCGGCCGTCGACGGCGACCCACACCGGCGTGAGCGCGCGTTCGTCGCCGGCCTCGTCCGGCGCGCCGCCCCCGGAGGCCCGCGCCGCCACGAAGCGCGGCGAGCCCACGACCACGCGGTGGCCGCCGACCGTGCCCTCGAGCCCGCCCCCGAGCGTGCTCGAGACGTCGTACGCTTCGGGCGCCTCGACGTCGTCCCAGGCGGCGGCAAACCCGGCCGCGAGTGGGTGGTTCGAGTGGCGCTCGAGCGCCAGCACGGACGCTCGCACGGCCGCGTCGCCGTCCCACCGCACGAGCGACGTGCGGCCTTCGGTGACCGTGCCGGTCTTGTCGAGGAACAGCAGCGACGGGCGCGCCAGGCGCTCGAGCGTCTCGCCGCCCTTGACCAGGATGCCGCGCCGCGCCGCCCGGCCGACGGCGACCGTGACCGCGAGCGGCGTCGCGAGCGCCAGCGCGCACGGGCACGTGACGACGAGCAGCGCGATCGACAGGTCGATGGCGCGCGAAGGATCGTGGCGCCACCACAGCGCCGCCGTGAGCGCGGCGAGCACGAGCACGACCGCGACGAAGACGCCGGCGAGCCGGTCGGCGAGCTGCACCACGGGGGCGCGGCGCGCCGCCCCGCGCTCGACGTCGCGCAGGATGCGGCCGAGCCGGCTCTCCTCGCCCGTGCACGTGATGCGCACGCGGAGCGCCTGCAGGCGGTTGACCGTGCCCGCGTACACGGGCGATGCCGGCTCGACCGCGACGGGGCGCGATTCGCCGGTGAGCAGCGACAGGTCGAGCGTCGAGCGGCCGTCCAGCACGACGCCGTCCGCCGGCACCGTGTCACCGGCGCGCACCTCGCAGACCATGCCGGGCAGCAGGGCCTCGGCCGGCGTCTCGCGCGCGGTGCCGTCGTCGCCGACGACGCGGGCGGTGGCGGGCGACAGCGCGTACAGCAGTTCGGCGGAATCGGCGGCGGCCCGCTGGGCGCGCTGTTGCAGGAACCGGCCCACGAGCAGCAGGAACACGAGCGTCGCCACCTTTCCAGCACATTGGGATCCTAAGCTTAGAATTCCACGTGGACAAGTTGTCG
>JADMIO011406723.1_pt1 | contig 90232 bp, 98 predicted proteins | sample 8958161 | NCBI WGS metagenome assembly JADMIO01 (sample SAMN16585339, study PRJNA669376) | soil metagenome | isolation source: Crop rotation soil | place: USA: Cullars Rotation, Alabama | collected 2011
CGCGACAACTTGTCCACGTGGAATTCTAAGCTTAGGATCCCAATGTGCTGGAAAGGCGCCAACGCCTGGGATAGCCTGGGAGAAGGCTATGCAACGAAAGGTGATAAAGCTAACGCAATTAAAAGTTTCAAAAAATCGCTTTCGCTCAATCCTCCCGCCGCCGTCAAGGCCAACTCGGAAAAATTCCTCAAGCAGCTGGGAGCAATATAATTTTTGAATACTCATTATGCACGTGCTGTTAATAATGGCACGTGCATTTTTTTTGTCCGTCAGGAGGATCATTTTACTTCCAAAACAATCACGGAAAAAGGCGGTACCTGAAGCTTCACTGCGCTTCCGTTGATCTTCGCTCCGGTAAAATTTACGGGAGCCACATTCAGTGGCTTTTCAAAGGTATTATGATCGCTGATATTGGCGGATGTAAGAATTCTTCCAGAAACAGATGCAAGCCTGGCACCTTGCAATTCAATCGAAACTTCCTGTGCTTTCTTCCCATCAATATTAACCAGCGAAATATGAATGATGCCCTGCTGGTCTTTCGACGCCGATGCGGAAATCGCGGGTAACTTCTCTCCATTTACCGCATAATCATTTGTCTTCACGTCAATGGGAAGCATGGTAGCGTCCTGATGAACTTTGTACATCTCCAGGATATGGTAAGTAGGCGTCAGCAACATCGTTTCTTCGTTTGTCAGAATTACCGCCTGAAGCACGTTCACGGTTTGTGCCAGGTTCGCCATTCTGACGCGTGAGCAATGGTTGTGAAAAATATTCAGGGTTGCTCCGGCAAGCACCGCATCGCGCATGGTATTTTGCTGATAAAGAAATCCGGGGTTAGTACCAGGTTCGACATCATACCAGCCACCCCATTCGTCAACAACCAGCGCCACATTTTTCTTCGGATCGTATTTATCCATGATGGCCGTATGCCTGGTGATGAGCTCATCCATACGCAGGGCAACTTTCATGGTGTTGAAATACTGCTGCTCGCTAAATCCAGTGGCGGGACCTTTTTTATTCCAATCGGTAACGGAATAGTGGTGTAAGGCCAGTCCTTCAACCATATTCAGCGGAATATTTTTCATTAATACCTCCGTCCACTGGTAGTCGGAAGAATTTGCACCGGAAGCAATGCGAAAGATCTTTTCATCATTCGACCACCCTGTCATAAAGGTGGCGTACTGCCGGTAGACATCCGCATAATACGCCGCAGTCATATTCCCTCCACATCCCCAGGCCTCATTTCCGATTCCCCAGTATTTCACTTTCCAGGGTACTTCTTTCCCGTTTTGTTTGCGGAGGTCTGACATAGGACTTTTGCCATCAAAGTTTACGTACTGCACCCAGTCAATCACTTCCTGAACAGTTCCACTTCCAACATTGGCAGACAAGTAAGGCTCCGCGCCCAGCAGTTCGCACATATTGAGAAAATCGTGCGTACCAAAACTGTTGTCCTCCGTGACATTACCCCACCACTTGTTGACTATGGAAGGACGTTTGTCTTTCGCACCAATACCGTCTTTCCAATGGTAGGTATCCGCAAAGCAGCCGCCAGGCCAGCGGAGATTGGGAATATGAAGGTTCTTCAGCGCTTCGATGACGTCCTTGCGAACGCCATTGATGTTAGCAACCTTGTTGTTATTCTCGCCAACAAAAAAACCACCATAGATACAGCGGCCGAGGTGCTCGGCAAAATGGCCATAGATGTGTTTGCTGATCCTTTCAGATCCCTGGTCGGCGTGTATCACCAACTGGTTCTGTGCAAAAGAAAATGATATGATCAGTAAGAAGAAAGGTAATATACATCGTCTCATAAGCCCGGTTTTTTGCCTTATCTACAAATTAGCAAAATTTAGATGCTTGTGGACAACGGTGGAGCGGGAGACTTACTTAGTTGTCGAGGTTGACTGAGTTATTCTTGCTTTGAACAGAGTCGGTTGAATTTCGGCTCTTGTAATAGTCCTCGATCTTCTTTTTATTTTTTTTGATATTTTCTTTGGCGGTTTTTGATAGCTGACTTTTACCGCCTGGTTTCGGGCAATCCCATTCCTCTATTGTGGCAGCATCTTTTACGGGCCGGGGCTTTGGCTTTCCGTTTTTGTAAGTTTCTTTATCCTCCTTGGTTGAGGCCGTATAGCTCTTTGCCTGTATCCTCATCCTGTAATTGGATGGCCTTTTATTAAGCTTCACCAATTTGGGTTCGGGACAAATGATCTCTCCTGACCGGCAAGCGGAAACAACAATAATCAGTAAGAGCAGTCGCAAAAGCATTGAAAAACCTCTAAAATGACTTAATCGGATAAAGTTCATACCCATTGTTAAGTTAAGGATTATATCAATAACGAAGAGTCTTTTTTTAACGTATCGAGAAGCCTGACAATCATTGATTTATACGTGAGATAGTGATTAAGGAACCTCCGGCAGGCATGCTTTTTAACGGCTTCTGGTGGAGGATTCGAGGGAATGGTACATCTTAAAAGCAGGAAAAAAAGGCGGATTCTCATGGTTTTCCTGATCATAGCAGGGGTTTTGGTTGCCTTCCGCCTGGCATTACCTTACATCGTATTGCATTATGCCAACAAGTCGCTCAGCGAAATGGAGGGTTATCGCGGACATATTGAGGACATCGATATTGCCCTCATTCGTGGTGCGTATCAGCTGGACAGCATCTACCTGAACAAAGTCGACAGCACAACAAACAAGGAGACACCTTTTTTCGCGGCCTCAACTGTGGACCTTTCCGTCGAATGGAAAGCGCTTTTTAACGGATCGATTGCCGGCGAAGTGGTTTTCCAGGACGCCATGCTCCGATTTACGCGTGACAAGGTAGAGCCCAAGCAAATCCGCAAAGATTCTTCTCAGTTCAAAGAGCTCAAGGACGACTTCATGCCTTTAAAAATAAATCGCTTTGAGGTGCGCAACGGGAACATCCAGTATGTGGACGAAAATGTTACGCCACGCGTCGACATCGCGTTGACGAACACCTACATCACCGCCTTCAATCTGAGAAACAGTTACGATTCTGCCGGAGTGCTGTTGCCAGCAACGGTCAAGGCCAGCGCAAATGTTTATGATGGCACCATGTCATTGAATATGAAATTGAATCCGCTGGCAGAATCACCCGCTTTTGATCTGAATGCCGAAATAAAAAATACAAATCTTGTCAAGCTGAATGATTTTTTCAAAGCTTATGCCAAAGCGGATGTAAGCCGGGGAACTTTTGGTTTGTACACCGAGATCGCTTCCAAGGATGGGAAGTTCAAAGGGTACGTTAAACCCTTGATCAAGGATTTGAAAGTTCTTGGGGAAGAGGATCGCAAAGACAATTTGCTGAAGAAAATGTGGGAAGGCCTTTTAGGCGCAGTGGGTGAAGTTTTTGAAAACCAGCCTAAAGATCGTCTTGCAACTAAAATACCCTTTGAAGGTAATGTAGAGAATCCGAAAGCCAATGTCTGGTACGCCATTACGCAGGTATTGCAGAATGCTTTTATTCGTGCGCTCCAGCCGTCCCTGGATCAGGAGATCAATATCGCAGCAGTCGACAATGGTAAAAAGGAGAAAAAGTCGGGGCTGGAAAAACTTTTCAGTAAAGATGACGATAAGGAAAGCCATCGGCAGAAGAAAAAAGAAGAACGGAAAGAACGCCGGGCGGAGCGAAGGAAAAAGAAAGCCGAGGAGAAAGGTTAGTTGGAGTTAGTAGTTAGCAGCAACCGCTATCAAAAAAGATATACAGAATCAGTTATGACACGGACGACACAGAATTCAAGAATTATCAAAGCATCCCCTGACAAAATATTTAAGACACTAACTGATCCAAAAGCTATAGAGATCTGGCAAGTGCCAGGAGAAATGACGGGGAAGGTGCATAGTTATGAATTAAAGGTCGGGAGTGGTTACGAAATGTCTTTATTTTATCCGGACAATGAAGACAAAATGAAGGGAAAGACTTCTGAAAAGGAGGATAGGTTCAATGCACAGTTCTTAGAAATCATCCCCAACGAAAAGATAGTCGAAAAAGTTTCGTTTGACAGTAACGACTTTAATTTTCAAGAGGAAATGATTACTGAAATTAGACTTGAACCAGTTGACGATAAGACAAAAGTAACTTTTACCTTCAAAAACATACCGAAAGGAATTAAACTGGAAGATAACGAAGCCGGGACAATCTCATCGCTGCAGAAATTGGCTGATTACGTTGAGTGAAAGCGGCATGCTGCTAACAGCGGCTCAGGCATCAGCCGGCCTTTTTTTATATTGCCTCCGCGGTCTGCCGCGGCGGACAGGCCCCACGCTTCGGCATCCCGCTTCGGCGAGACACTCAGGCTGGGCCGGCCGAACGCCTAGCCGCCTACCGTTAGCAGTTAGTAGTTAGTAGTCATTTTTAGCGCTCAGGTTCGCGTGCTACATCTATTCCACTGTGCAACTTAAATCGGGGGCTGCAGGATTTCGAACGCCTTTGGGGGAGAACCAATTGCTTTGGAAAATTACTTCAGGCGTCGCATCCGGCCGAATAGTTTGAAGGCAGCTGAAAAAGTGGTAATTTTTATGGGTTAATCCCAGAAAATGAAAAGTGCAATCATTTTGATCATTCTGATGGGTGGTATTCAGGCGAAAGCCCAGCTGCTGAGTTTTGAGAAAGCGCCCCTGAACACTTTTTTTAACATGAAGAATGTAGTTACGGATTACAAAGCGATTCGCACAACGCCGACAATGGTGAATCCCCAGAATACCACTTCACAATTCTTTTCCTACTGGCAAGGTGCATTGTTAACGAGTTACTCCGGCAACGGAAGGTTCAGGGCCACACATTCGTTCGATATGCAGGGATTGCTGCGCGAGACCAGGGCATCTTTCAGCCTGAAAAAAAGCGGCGTTCTTTCTTACTGGCGCATACAGTTATCATCCGTCCGCACCAGGCCGCTGCTGACGTACACAATCCACTGATCATTCATTTCGCAGGGAATTGGCGGGATTTGCCCGCGCAGCACGCAATGCCTGCGTGCTTACAATGATCAACGCAAAAACCAGCGCTATCAAACCAGTTAGCGGGAACACCCACCACTCGATCGTAGTCCGTATGGTATAACGTTCCAGGTAATTCGACATCAGCCACCAGGTGATCGGCGCAGCGATAGCAAATGCAATGATCACAAGCGTGGAAAAATCCCGCGAGATCAATTGGACCAGGCTGGGAACAGTTGCACCTAATACTTTTCTGATACCGATCTCTTTTGTACGCTGCTCCGCAGTAAATGCAGCAAGACCGAATAGCCCCAGACCCGTTATAACAATGGTGAGTATGGAAAACAGACTTGCAAGCTGACTGGTCAGATTAATGGTTGTGAATTTTTTCTGGAATTCAACATCTGCAAAACGATATTGGAACGGATAAGCAGGCGCATATTTTTCAAACACAGCTTTTACCTTACTGATCGCAGCCGGAAGGTCTTTTGTCTTGCTCAGTCGAATGGAAACGGAGCCGCCCCAGTTACTCAGCACGATAAACATTGGCTTTACAGGATCATAAGGTGAGCCCATCAGAACATTTTCCGTTACCCCGATCAGTTTTCTCTTGTCTCCCCAGAGGTCGAGTTCTGTTCCGATCGGATCTTTCAGGTTCATCAGGTCAAGTCCTGCTTTGTTGATGACAATTGCCGAGGAATCGCTTTTGAAGTCTTCCGAGAAATCACGGCCTTCCAGCAATTTGATACCCATCGTTTTCGTGTAATCATAATCACTGACGATTGTGGTGAAGATTACCCGCAGATCGTCGGGTTTTCCCGGCCATCCCAGGAAATTATTGGAATTTATATCGGTTATTGCGCTGTTCGCGCGTGTTACACTTTCAACTACCCCACTGGCGAGAAGCTCAAGCTTGATAGTCTTATAATTCTTCTCCACTTCATTCGTAAAATCAACATTCATAAGATTTTCCTGGTCATATCCCAGCTCACGTCCCTTCACCAGCTGGATCTGTCGGTAGACCACAATGGTACCGATGATCAGCAGAATGGAGAACCCGAACTGCAGCGTCACCAGAACTTTACGAGGCGTGCTCGCTCCCCTGCCGATGGTCGGCTTGCCTTTCAGCACTTTTACGGGTTGGAATGACGAAAGATAAAAAGCCGGATAGCTGCCGGAAACAAATCCGGTGGCCAGGATCACACCAAGTGAAAGGAGCCAGAATGTAGGGGACCCATAATCGATAAATAATTTCTTTTCGACCAGATCATTATAATAGGGCAACAGTAGCTGCGCCATCAAAATAGCAATGGCATATCCGAGAAAGGCGATAAAGGTCGACTCGCCGATAAACTGAAAGATGAGCTCACCACGTCGGGAACCAACACTTTTCCGGATACCTACCTCTCTCGCCCTTCGCTCCGATCGTGCGGTAGCAAGGTTCATGAAATTGATACACGCAATGATGATGATGAAAATCGCGATAATGGTGAAAAGTTCAACATAGTCGCTCATGCCACCCGTTTCAATTCCGGTATCAGGATCAAAAGAGGAATAGAGTCTCCAACGCAAAAGCGGGTAAAGAAAAAATTCAGGCTTTGTTTCTTTTTCTCCATGCTCCTGCAACATCAGCTTCACGCGACTTTGCACAGCATCCTTATTGGCAGCATCATTCAGCTCCACAAAAACCTGAAAAGAATAATTTCCCCAGTTCGTTGTATTGTCACGGACCCATTTGCTTGTCTGCTCCCAGAACTTCCAGGGCAGCAGATAATCAAACTGAAAAGAAGAGTTGGCGGGAATGTCCTTTAATACCCCGGATACTTTCAGGTCATTTTCGTTGTCGACCCGGATAACTTTATTCATGGGATCTTCATCACCGAACAATGCTTTGGCCGTGGATTCTGTGATCACAATGGATTTGGGATCGTCAAGTACCTGGGCAGCATTTCCGCTGACAAGCGGGAATTCGAACATTTCCAGAAATTCTTCGCTCGCACGATATCCTCTTTTAATCAGGCGGGTATCACCAGCGGTAATAAGATGGTCGCCCCCCCAATCCATGATCAGCGAATGTTTGATGTTGCTGTCAGCCGTTTTCATTGCCTCGTAAGTGGGAAGAGGCACCGAAGTCCAGGAGCTTATCTTTCCGTCAAAATGGGCATTGACCCAGACCTGGTATAACCGGTCTGCCTTGGGATGCATCTTGTCAAAAGAAGTTTCATCAAACACCCATAACAGGATCAGTATGGTACAGGTGATCCCGATGGACAGGCCCGCGATATTGATAAAGGAATAAAAGCCGTTCTTTAAGAGGTTCCGTAAGGTAATGATGAAGTAGTTTCTGAACATAAAGGCTGGTTTTGATTACATACCTTCAATTTTTATAAAAGTATCAGTGTGAGTCCTGAAAAATCAACTTATTTCCACGAATGCCTCATTTCCAGGTTCTTTATGAAGACTCCGGCCTGTGAGAAAGGTTGCATTTTTGAATGTATTTTGCCGGATTGATGTTCACCCTGTATGCCAACCCGAATTGCTAATCTCTGGATCATAGATGACGACCCGATGGCTTCTTTTATCATTAAGAGGGTGGCAGAATTGGGTGAACTGGCGGCTATCATAACCATCTATGACGAGCCGAGAGGTGCGGTTGATTACCTGCTCCAGCATAAAAATTCGGTTGAACATTTACCCGATGTTATCCTGCTCGATATTTACATGCCCGACCTGGATGCATGGGGGTTTCTGGCGGAGTTCTCCAAAATCAAAAATGAGCTTAAAAAAACTGTTGAAATCTATATCATTAGCGCCTCCTCCAATCTTAATGATATCCATCAGGCAAAATCTTTTCCCCAGATCAAAGCCTACATCCAAAAACCGGTGACTAAAGAAAAGCTTCGCGACATTATTGAAAGTCACGGCATGAACTCGTGACCTGAAATAAGGCCGCTTCACATATCGTCATCGGCATGCTTTTTTGATTCTAAAAGTCGTGCGACTGGTTAACATTTTTTCCTTTTTCTTAATGGCTGCGACAGTGGTGGTGCTGTCATCATGTTTGGAAACATTCGAGTACAGCCCTAATCAGGTATTCAACAGTGAAACGCCAACGGGATTAAACGCCACTAACATTGCACGATTGGATACGCTTCCCAAGGATGATACCATTACGGTCGCTTTCGTAGGCGACTCGCAAAGATTTTACGACGAGCTGGATACGTTCATCGACACGGTAAACGCGATTCCGTCTGTTGACTTCATTCTGCTTGCTGGCGATATCACAGACTTTGGCCTGCTTTCCGAATTTGAACTGATTGAGGAAAGACTTTCAAGACTAAATAAACCATACATTGGCGTGATCGGGAATCATGACGCGCAGGCAAAGGGAGACCAGGTTTTTAAGCGCATGTTTGGGCCTCTTGATTTCTCATTTACCTATCAGCAGGTAAAGTTCGTTTGCCACAACACCAATAGCAAAGAATTCGAAGATGGCAATGTGCCGGATATGCAATGGCTCAGTGCACAACTTGTCAGGAGCGATTCGGCGAAATATTTTATTCCTGTGTCGCACGTTCCGCCGTTTTCAGCGGATGTTTTCAATCAAAACCTTGAAGCATCTTACACCGATCTTTTCGCCCGGACGCCGGGTCTTCTGGTATCATTGCATGGGCACGTTCACGAACATCAAGATGGCTATCCATATGACGATGGGGTCCGCTATATGACAAGCTACTCTTTCGATCAGGAGAGTTTTGTTTTGTTGAAAATTTATTCAGGGCAGGTAGAAAAAATACTCGTTGATTATTAATTATGAAAACAATATTTTTTTCCCTCTTACTGATTCATATTACATACGGTTGCTTTTCACAACAGCACAATCGCGCTCTTCCAGACTTCGGTGTCGTTCAGTATGCAGGAAGTATCGGTTATTTCAGCGCAGGCCTTGGCTATGATATTTTCAAATCCAACGCCAGGTTCAGTTTGCATTATGGAATTGTTCCCCCAAATGTTGGTGGAAGGTTGAACATCGTCTCTGCGAAACTTATTTTCAAACCCGTGACGTTCGATCTTGGAAAGCGCCTGAAGTTGAATCCGTTTGATATCGGGATCATGGGTTCTTACACCTACGGAGATGATTTCAAAGAGGAATGGCCGGAAGGCGTTCACCCCGAGGGCTATTACTGGTGGAATCCTGCCATTCGCTCACACCTTGCCATGGAGAGCGCCATGACGTATCTGTTCGCCAAAAAAAATAAGTTAAAAGCGATCACAGGTTATGTTGAATTCAATACCAACGACCTTTACATCGTCAGCTTTGCGAAAAACACAAGTTCCGTTTCTTTCTGGAAGATTGTGAAGCTGGGCGCAGGCGTGCGCGTGCATTTTTAAAATCAAGCCATCAATCCAGTCACTTTTGACTGATTCAGATTACAGGCAAAACCGCAGGCAACAAGAAGGTTTGTCAGGTTCACTCCAGGTTTACCCGGTACCCTAACGTCGTAATGGTGATCCGTTTTTGCCCAATGTGATTTTGCCCGCATCGTCAGGATCTCATGATCGTCTTCGTCTGAAAGCGTCCAGAGAGGAGATTTTTCTTCATGTTGAAGGAGGAATTGATGCACCTTGCTTTTTTCTCTTAAGCTAATAACGACGTTCCCTCTCCAATTGAACAGGATCTCTCCGATTTTTTTCCGCTCCATAGCCATTGTAAAGCTCGTTCCCCATTGGTCTATCGCTTTTACTTTGATCAGGCCATTCGGTGTTGGAGCAGTGCCACTGCTCGAGAACCAACCCTTATAGGAAAAAACAGTGACATAATCTCCACGGTGGTCAAGTATACTGAACTCGCCAACACCGCCTTTTGAAATGATCTTAAAATGTTTTTCACGCTTCATTCAATTCCATATTTTTCAGATCACGACTAAAGTTTTTGAGGACCAATCGCTCGTCTATACAAAAACAATCTATAAGGTTACAAATTAATAAAAACAGCGTCAGCACCACAACAGAAAACGCTTCCGATGCTTAACGGACCTTAAACTGTTCCAGGCTTGGCGCAAGAAAATGATGCAAGACGAACGTCACAACATAAGCAAAGGCGCAAATGCTGAACAGTACCTGATATCCTCCGGTGATGTCGCCTGCCGCAGAAAATGAATCCAGCATTCTTCCGGTAAAAATGGGGAAGATCATTCCGCCAATTGCCCCGGCCAATCCCCCGATACCAATCACCGAGGCAACCGCGTATTTTGGAAACATATCCGAAACCGTTGTGTAAAGGTTAGCGGACCATGCCTGATGTGCAGAGCCTGCAAGCCCGATCAGGAGCACAGCGCCCCAATCTCCGGCATCTGTGACGAGAAAGATCGGAAGGACACAAAGAGAGAAAATAAACATTCCTGTTTTTCGCGCAGCGGTGACCGTCCATCCTTTTTTAGTAAGGTGCCCCGTGAACCAGCCACCCAGAATGCTGAGCACCGTCATGATGGAATAAATGGTAACAAGGTGTATCCAGCTTTCTTTGATATCAAGGCCCCTTGTTTTTTTGAAATAATCAGGGAGCCATATCAGGAAAAACCACCATACAGGATCAGTCATGAATTTGGCGACGATAAATGACCACGTTTGTCGATAACGCAACAATCCTAACCAGGCAGCTTTTTTCTCCTCCCGTGTTTCGTCGGCATCACTTTGAATATGTGCAAGCTCCTCCTTTCCCAGATAGCGGCTTCCTTCCGGTTTATGATAGAAAGGTATCCACAAAAACAACCACAGCAGGCCCGCTATTCCGGCAACAATAAAAGCCACCTGCCATCCATAATTGTAGGCAATGAAGGGAACGATGATCGGGGCAATGATGGGTCCGAAATTCGTACCCGCATTAAAAATACTGGTAGCCAAAGCGCGCTCACGTTTCGGAAACCACAAGGCCGCAGCTTTGATGGCGGAAGGAAAATTTCCTCCCTCGCCTAACCCCAGCGCTGCACGCGCAACCACAAAACCACTCATGGTAGAAACAAAGGCATGGCCCAGCGCGGCAATGCTCCAGGCGATAATGGAAAATGAGTAGCCTGTTTTTGACCCATAGCGGTCAACAAACCATCCGAAAAATACAAGCCCGATACCATACGCACCCTGAAAAACAGAATTCACGATGCCGAAATCCTCGTTACTCCATCCAAGCTCTTCGTCGAGAATGGGTTTGATCAGGGAAAGGATCTGGCGGTCGATATAATTGATCGTGGTCGCCAGAAAAAGCAGGGCGCAGATGGTCCAGCGAAAATTGCCGACCATGGAGGCTGCTACCTGGTTTTTGATCTGCATGACAGGTTAAGAGATATTTTTTCTGATCTGCCTTGTGATCTGCAGGGCATCAGAGATTTTCTGCTTCAGCAAAGACCAGTTTTCCTCTTCCAGAATTTTTTTGGTAAAAAGCTGGGAGCCCATACCAACACACATTGCCCCTGCCTTGAACCAGGCCGAAAGATTTTCACTGGTCGGCTCCACACCTCCCGTGATCATCAGGTTGAGATCCGGGACGACGGGCATAATGGCTGAAACAAAAGCAGGACCCAGAACAGAACCGGGAAAAACCTTGATCACCTCAGCGCCATTTTCTTTGGCTGTTACAATTTCAGTGAGTGTGGCACATCCAGGCATCCAAAGTTTCTGGTGCTGATGACATACTTCCGCCATTTCGAGCTTAAGGATTGGAGAAATGATGAAGTCGGCGCCTGCGTCGATAAATTTTTTTGTTGTGGCCCCATCCATCACGGTACCAATGCCGATCATGAGGTCCGGAAAACGATGTCGTTCTTTCAGTAAATGAGAAAAAACCTCAAAGGAATTTTTTCTTCGGTTGGTGAACTCAAACACACGGATCCCGGCATCATACGCGGTCTTCAATACTTCCGTTGCCTGCGCTGCATTGTCGTGGGTGAACAAGGGAACAATGCCGGTGTTCCTCATTTCATCGATGATCTGTTGTTTGCCGAATCCCATCAACGTAAAAGTTTTCCTATGTTTTCGCCCTTTACCAGGTTTTGAACTTCCTCGACCGTAGCAAGATTTACATCGCCTTCTATGGTGTGCTTCAACGCGCCAGCGGCAACCGCAAATTCAAGTGCCTCCTCATCATCCATTTTTGACAGCATTCCGTAGATCCATCCCGCCATAAAGGCATCCCCTGCACCAACGCGGTCAACAATGTGCGTAAGATCGTAGGTTTTGGACTTGACGATTTTCTTTCCCGTGAAAAGCTTGGCGGCAATCCTGTTATGAGATGAACTTATCGATTCGCGATCCGTCTTTGCAATTTTTTTCAGGTTTGGAAACGCCTTCATCACCTTGCGCGACGTCTCCTCAAATCCATCGCCTGAAATTCCAGTGCTGTTTTCCATATCCGTTGTTCCGGCAAGCATGTAATCGGTGAGCTCAATCAGGGAAGGCATAACATCAGGTGCCGATTTCCCATACTGCCAAAGGTTCCGCCTGTAGTTGATGTCACCCGATATGGTGATTCCCAACTTGCGCGCTGTCTCTGCAGCTTCCATGCACACCTCCGCGGCCCCCTGAGAAATGGCCGGTGTGATGCCCGTGTAGTGGAACCATTCCGCTCCTTTGAAAACTTCTTTCCAGTTGACATCACCCTTTTTAATGTGGGCAAATGCTGAATCGAAGCGGTCATAAATAATTCTGGAGGAACGGTGTATCGCGCCATTTTCCAGGTAATAAACCCCCATTCTTTCTTCTCCATATATAATATGAGTGGTTTCTACCCCTTGCCTCCGCAGTGACTGCGTAGCGGCCAGTCCAAGGTCATTGTCAGGGAACCGCGTAACATGGGCTGCCGGAATGCCGAAACACACCAGCGAAACTGCTACGTTTGCTTCAGCGCCTGCATAAGTAACTTCAAAATTTCCCGCCTGGGTAAAACGAGCAAATCCCGGGGTGGAAAGCCGTAGCATAATCTCACCCAGTGTTACAACTTTTTTATGACCCATGAAAAGCTCTTTAAGGACCACCATCAGGGCAGTCCGGATTCTTTACCAAATTTAAGCGAACGTGATAGAGATAAAAGTCTTTGCGGCCTAAACTTGCTATTATTTAGCGCACCTTTTACTAATTTTATTACCAGATTCACGGAATAGCCACCATGTCAAACAAAACACTGAAGATCCATCCCGCCGACAATGTGCTGGTTGCCCTGACTGATCTCAGCTCCGGAGAAAAAATATCAGATAATGGAACGTCAATTGAACTGACGGAAAATATTCCCGCCAAGCACAAGTTCGTGGTGAGATCTATGGACGTGGACGATGAGATCGTCATGTATGGCGTGCTGGTCGGCAAAGCAACGAAGCCTATAAAAGCCGGCAGTGCAATCGGCACTCACAATGTGAAACACAAGTCCTCTGACTTCTCAGGCAAGATAAAATCTTTTGCGTGGAAAGCTCCGGATGTTTCAAAATGGAAGGATAAGACATTCCTGGGTTTCCACCGCGCTGATGGCCAGGTTGGAACCGCTAACTACTGGGTTGTGATCCCCATGGTTTTTTGCGAGAACAGAAATGTAAATGTGATCAGGCATGCATTTGAAGAAGCGCTGGGATTTTCCAGGCCCGATGCTTATCGCGATTATGTCCATGAACTGGTAAAGTTGTACCAGGATGGAAACCTGGAAGCCATCAACTCATTTCCTTTTCGTCCCGGAAATGCAGACGGAAGGTCGAGAATATTCAAAAACATTGACGGGATAAAATTTCTGACGCACGAAGGCGGATGTGGAGGAACCCGGCAGGATTCCGATGCCCTTTGTGCCTTATTTGCAGGCTATATCAATAATCCCAATGTTGCCGGTGCAACCATTCTCAGCCTTGGATGCCAGCATGCCCAGGTTGATATCCTGAAGACAAGCCTTGAAAAACTGAACCCGGCGATTTCCAAGCCGCTGGTGATCCTCGAACAACAAAAAGAAGGAACGGAGCAGGAGCTTCTCGGCCAGGCTATACGCAAAACCTTTATGGCACTTGTGGAAGCGAACAAACTTGAACGCAAACCGGCTCCGCTCAGCAAGCTGGTGATCGGACTGGAGTGCGGAGGGTCTGATGGATTTTCCGGCATATCAGCTAATCCTGCAATTGGCCATACCTCCGATCTCATTGCGGCATTGGGGGGTTCTTCGGTACTGTCGGAATTTCCGGAGCTGTGTGGCGTTGAGCAGGAACTTCTCAACCGGTGTGTGAATGAAAAAGTTGCCAACCGTTTTGCATCCCTGATGCGCGCGTACGCAAAAGCCGCGGAAGCGGTGGGGTCAGGCTTCGATATGAATCCCTCACCGGGAAATATCAAGGATGGTCTCATCACGGACGCTATGAAATCAGCGGGTGCCGCAAAAAAAGGTGGCACCTCTCCTATCACCGATGTACTGGACTACACAGAATATGTAACCAAACCGGGTCTCAATCTATTGTGTACACCTGGCAACGATGTTGAAAGCACGACGGCGCTCGCGGGATCAGGTGTTAATGTCATGCTTTTTACCACAGGGCTGGGAACTCCAACAGGAAATCCGGTTTCGCCGGTGATCAAATTATCTACCAACAGCAAGCTTGCGCAAAAAATGCCGGACATTATCGACATCGACTGCGGACCGATCATTTCCGGCAAGAAAACCATTGAGCAGATGGGTGAAGAAATTCTGGACTTTGTGATCGAGATCGCCAGTGGAATAAAAAAACCAAAGGCAGTGGCTTTGAACCAGGATGATTTTATTCCGTGGAAACGGGGCGTATCCCTTTAAGCACATAAGATGAATATTTCTCGAGTAGCCGCAAAGACACCAGGACATGAAGTGTCAAAAAGAAATTCCATTAGTGTCCCTTTGTGCCTTTGTGCCTCCGTGGCGAAAAAAAACACAGCCTATTTCGGCGAACGTTTAATCATCGGTACAAATCATCCCACCGTGCTATGACTTCCTTTATCACGGAAGACTTTCTGCTCCGCACGGAATTTGCAAAGCGCCTTTATCATGGTTATGCAAATGATCTTCCCCTGATCGATTATCACAATCATCTTTCGCCCCAGGAAATAGCCACCAACAGAAAATTTGCAAACATCACGCAGGCATGGCTGGAAGGCGATCATTATAAATGGAGAGCCATGCGCACGCTGGGAGTCGGGGAAAAATTTATTACCGGAAAAGCATCAGATGAAGAAAAATTTGGGCGATGGGCTTATACGGTCCCCTACACGATGCGCAATCCACTTTACCACTGGACGCACCTGGAGCTGAAAAGATATTTTGATGTTGACGAGCTCCTTGATGCTGACTCCGCAAAACAGATCTATAAACAATGCAATGATAAACTTTCAGGTTCTGCCTTCACAACAAGAGGCTTGCTGGAGAAACTGAAAGTTGAAGTTGTTTGTACAACGGATGACCCGGCAGACTCACTGGAGCACCATACAAAATGCGCGAAAGATGGATTTGCCGTGCTGGTGCTTCCGACTTTTCGCCCCGACAAAGCGTATGCTGTTGAGCATACGGAAGCTTACAAAAAATATATCGAAAGGTTGTCTTCAGCAGCCGGAATCAATATCGATAGTTTTGACAAACTGATTGAAGCTTTAGCAAAAAGGATTGATTTTTTTCATTCGCATGGATGCAGGCTGGCGGACCATGGACTTGAAAACCTTTACTATTCAGACAAAACTTCAACGGCTGATGGTATTCTGAAAAAAGTTTTAAAGGGAAATGCCTTATGTGTGGAGGAACGCTCTGATTTCAAATCTGCAGTGTTGCTTGAGCTTGGAAAACTGTATCACAAAAAAGGATGGGTACAGCAGTTTCACATCGGTGCGCTGCGAAACAACAATCAACGGATGATGGCCAAACTCGGCGCAGATTCAGGTTTTGATTCTGTGGGCGACTTCCCTCAAAGTGTAGCGATGGCAAAGTTTTTCAATGCACTTGACATTACAAACCAGCTTGCGAAGACAATCTTATATAATCTCAATCCCGCCGACAATGAAGTGATGGCCAGCATGACGGGAAATTTCAATGACGGATCGGTGAAAGGAAAAATTCAATATGGATCGGCGTGGTGGTTCCTGGATCAGAAAGACGGAATCGAAAAACAGATCAATACGTTGTCGAACCTGGGGTTACTGAGTTGTTTTATCGGAATGCTCACGGATTCGCGAAGCTTTCTCTCCTTTCCAAGGCATGAGTATTTCCGCAGGGTACTTTGCAACCTGATCGGCAATGATGTTGAGGAGGGATTGCTTCCCGGGGATGAAAAATTGTTAGGAAAAATGGTTAGTGATGTCTGTTATTATAATGCGAAGGAGTATTTCGGGTTCGTCACCTCGCGCGGGCCTTCTCTATCTCCTCCGCGCGAGAGATGACATCTTTACGCAAAGATGTCATCTCTGGCATGTGCGCGTGGAAGTCCACAAATTCCTTTTCATTACCAAACCATTTTAGCACTTTCTTATACGCAAGAAGGGACTCGTTGCCTTCGAGAATCTGACCATATGAGCTGAATTTGTAATCCAGCGATGAACAAACATTATGACTTACGGGATTTCTGTGAATGTAGGCGATCAATGTAGTCAGGTACTCATCGCTATCCAGCTTGATTCTTCTGAATGGAGTCGAGAAAACCCCACCATGAAGTTTATATTGGTTATTGAGCGCCTTCGTATATGCAATAAAAAATTTACGGAATTGATTAATTATAATATTATCTAACTCCTCCGAAAATGCACTCTCCTTTACGCTGATCAAAAAATGAAAATGATTTGGCAGGAGACAATACGCATAGAAATCCAGGTGTTTTGAAAGGTGACGACCAGCCAATTCAAGAAAGTAATCGTAATTTTTATCCTCCAGGAACATCTTCTGTCCCGTCGCGGTACGATTGTAAATATGATAGTAAGCGCCGGCTTCGAAAGGCGCCAGGTATTTAGAATTAAGGGGCATTTTTTACATAAAATAAAAAATTTGATGCAACCCTGCTAATTAAATGCTGAACTTTTTACAAGCCTTGTATCCCCAGCCCCCATCGCGCGAGAGAGATGACATCTTTCCAAAAGATGTCATCTCTGGCATGTGCGTATGCTGCTAATACACCTCCACATTCGAAATCACCAAACAGGCTTTCGAAGCCTTGAAATCAATCCTCACCCTGCTACTCTCTACCGGATCAATTTTCAGAATCCTTTTATACCCGATCGTTGTTCCATCGGCCACTTTCTTCCAGTGGTCATTTTCCCAAACCTCGACGGTAAATTGTTTTACCCTTTGGCCGAGTCTGATGTATTCCTGCAGCAAAACGTATTTGATCTTTTGAATTTTCCCCAGATCAATCTCGACACTGGCGGAGGTCGTGTCATCATCCGTCGACCAATAGGTTTCTTTGTTACCGTCGGTCAGGTTAGCGGGGCTGTATTTTTTATCTTCTCCCCGGAATGAAGAAGCCTCTACTTCCGCATGATCGGCAAGATTGGTTTTAAATTCCTCGTCCCGTAATTTTTTCCAGCCCTGAAGAGCTGCAACATCTTTTTCATGAATTAATCCTCTTCGATCAGGCGGAACATTTAATAGCAACGTTGAACCCCTTCCCACGGAAGTGAGATAGATCTCCATCAATTTTTCAGGTGATTTAACCAGTGAGTCTTCGCGTTCGTGATAAAACCATCCAGGACGAATGGAAACATCGACTTCTGCGGGGATCCAGTGCGTTCCATTTTCGCTTCCTGTATTTAACAATTGTTCGATTCCCGCTTTACCGGCAAACAATGTATCCGGCGTGATGGCATTCCAGTTTGTTTGACCGGCAACGCCTCTTTCATTTCCTACCCATCGCACGCCCGGACCCGCATCGCTGAAAAAGATCACCTCCGGTTCCATGCTGCGGACGAAGTCGAGCGTTGCAGGCCAGTTATAATATTGGGATCCGTTGATGGTCCGCTTTTCGTTCGCACCACCATAGTAACCAGTACCCCCGTTCGCGCCATCGAACCACATTTCAAATACGGGCCCATAACTTGTGAAAATCTCTTTGAGTTGATTGCGGGAGTAGTCAATATAAGGAGGCCTTCCGTATTCCGCATGGTTGCGATCCCACGGAGAAAGATAGACGCCAAACTTCAGTCCATGTTTCCTGCAGGCGTCGGAAACTTCCTTTACAACATCGCCCTTTCCGCTCTTGTACGGACTGTTTTTAACCGAATGCTCCGTGTACTGGCTGGGCCAGAGACAAAATCCATCGTGATGCTTACAGGTGAGGATCACGGTTTTAAAACCCGCGTTCTTCAATGTGGTTATCCATTGTTCCGCATCCAGGTTTGTGGGATTGAATATGGAAGGTTTCTCGTCTCCATTACCCCATTCCAGATCAGTGAAGGTGTTTGTGGTGAAGTGAATAAAAGCATTGGTTTCCATTTCATGCCATTGCATCTGGGCTTCGGATGGAATGGGTAAAATCGCAGCGGGTGGCGGGGTTTCTTTTCCGGCGCAGGCCAGGAGAATGGGAATCAGAAGTAGAAATGGTCCTTTCATACATGATCGTTTGTCCATCAAATTAAGAAAAGGCTGAAACAAGATGAGGGCGTAGTTGCCTTTCTTTGTGAAGCCTGGCTTTGGGCTGGCAGGAATTGTGCCTCCGTCCTTTAGCCACGAAGACACAAAGTCACGAAGGGGCACGAAGGCGGGAAAAGCGTTTCAATGGCGTCAAAGGGTTGCCTGAGTGAGCCTCCCTTTATTCAAAAAAATATTTTAAAAAAAACTTGCGCAACCGATCAGTTGCATATATATTTGCTACCGTTTAGTTGCATAAATAATTGAACGTATGCGAAGAGATGTTTTTCAGGCCATCGCGGACCCGACAAGAAGAGCTATTATTCTGCTGATCGCGCTGCAGGCAATGACCCCCAACGCACTCGCGGATCACTTTGCGACCAGCAGGCAGGCGGTATCCAAACACCTGAAGATCCTGGCAGAATGTGAGCTGGTCAAACAGAAGCAGTCAGGGCGGGAAATCTACTATGAGCTCAACCGGACCAAAATGAAAGAGATCGATAAATGGCTGGACCATTTTAAAAAAATATGGGAAGGCCGATTCAATGAACTGGACAAAGTATTGTTAAACCTTAAACACAACAAAAAATGAGTGCCAATTTAGCCTTTGATTTTTCCGTCGATAAGGAAAAGAAGATCATTACCATTAAGCGCGAGTTTGCGGCAGAACGATCCCTGGTGTGGGACGCCTATACCAGGAGCGAGATTCTTGATCAGTGGTGGGCACCGAAACCATGGAGAGCAAAAACAATAAAAATGGACTTCCGCGAAGGGGGACGCTGGGAATACGCAATGGTAGGCCCCAAAGGAGAAGAACACCGGGCTTTACTGAACTATCTCACCATCCAGTCACAAAAAGGATTTACGGCAATGGATGCCTTCGCCGACGAAGCTGGAAAAGTGAACATGAACATGCCCCAGTCGAATTGGACTGTCAGCTTTAGCGACAAAGGACAAAACACCCTCGTGGATTCCACTGTACGCTATGCGGATCTCGCGCACCTTGAGATGATCCTGCGAATGGGCTTCAAGGAAGGTCTCACGATGGCGATGGAAAATCTGGATGCCCTCCTGCCATCGCTGAAAAAATAAGTTCTGCATATTTAGGACCTCATTTAGCTCACCAGCGTTCACGCCTTTTTTCCAAATGTGTGGCGGATTGGAAAACTGAAAGTATATTTATCAGGCATAAAAGATTCATGATATGACAAAGATCACCGTAGAAGCAACAATTGCTGCAAGCCCAAAAAAAGTTTGGGAATACTGGAATACTCCAAAACACATTACGAAGTGGAACTTTGCTGCCGACGACTGGCAATGTCCCCGAGCAGAGAATGACCTCCGCCCGGGTGGCAAAATGAAATCCCGGATGGAAGCCAAAGACGGAAGCATGGGCTTCGACTTCGAGGTGGTTTACGATGAAGTAATCGACCAGAAAAAGATCACCTACACCATGGGTGATGGAAGAAAGGCTACGACCACCTTTCAGGATGTGGGCGGCAAGACAAAAGTTTCCACAACCTTTGATGCTGAAAAGGAAAATCCGGTGGATATGCAGAAAGGCGGCTGGCAGGCGATTCTGAATAATTTTAAGAAGTATACGGAATCAAACTGATCCCTGCGCAATGAGAGGCGCCGATTTAAGAACAAGGATCAACGATTTTTGATTTCAGATTAATAAATCTTTCTAAAGCTGCAATCGTTAATCGTCATCATGGAGTCAGGCTTCTGGGGCTGACTTTTTTTATTTTCAGTCCTTAGCGCCTGCCTGCGAACAGCCCCGTATTGTGTGGTATTGATAACGGGATGCAAAAAGGTTTATCTTTAGACCACTAGTGCACTTACACTCATGAAACAATTACTCATTCTAATGACGGGCCTTGTGCTCCTCACTTCCTGTCAGCAGGCCGTAGACAAAGAGGCCATCAAAAAAGACATCTTCGACACCGAAAAGGCCTTTGAAAAAATGGCCGCCGAAAAAAGTATCGCGGAGGCCTTTTATTATTTCGCTGATCAGAATGCCGTGATCAAAAGAGAACGGGATACCCTGATTACGGGGAAAGACAATATCAAAGCCTACTATGCCAAACGGCCCACCAATGCAACCGTTAACTGGACGCCGGATTTTATCGACGTGGCAGCTGATGGAACACTGGCGTACACGTACGGCAAATATGTGTGGAAAGTAAGAAATGAAGCAGACTCCGTCATGGAGTTTAAAGGTGTCTTCCACACCGTGTGGAAAAAGCAGGAGGATAACACCTGGAGGTATGTCTGGGATTAAGGATTAAAAGCTTGCTCCTACCCAAACGTAGTTTTTCTGACAAGATGAGCTATCAAGACCTAAATAAAGACCCAAAAATCAAACTGACTGTCAAGCACCTTGCGGACAAGTTTGGTGAGCAGCGTTTTAAGATCAAGGACCATTGGGACGGAGACTTGTGTGCAATCGGACTGGTGGACAACGAGGAACAATATTTAGTTTATATCTCGGTGTATGGTGACGAGAACTTTTACGTTTCACTGGAGAATTTGAAAACCGGGGGTGATCATCCGTATGAGACAATGGGAGATTTTGATAATGTAAATCTGGAAGGACTTGAAAAAATCTTCGCCAGGCACCTGCGGCTTGAGACTACGGACGCACAAAACATGCCATGAGTTATTTCTCCTGTTTTGATTATTATTATTTTGCCCCCCTGGATGAACACCCGTTCGGATGGGGTGAGGCAAACCCCTTATAGCCAAACCTTGGCGACCATGTTTCGAACAATGAAACTAGTAGCACTATTCGGACTTCTTTTCATCTCAGTTGACATCCTGGCGTGTTCCTGCGGACATGTTGGAATACTGAAAAATAAAAAAGAAGTGGATTTTGTTTTCAAAGGACGAGTGACTGAGATAGACGAGACTACGACTGAAGAACTAGATCCAAGGACTGGTAAACAAATTAAATACAGCGTAACCAGATATACATTTGAGATCCTGAAAAATCACAAAGGCCTAAAAGGTAAAAAGACAATTGACATCCTGACAGGAATGACTGATTGTGAAGCGTCCTTTACAAAAAACAAGACATATATTGTTTACGCTTACACAGACAATAAAAAACTTCACTACCAGCTGGCTGACCAGGAAATAGAGCCGTACGCTACAACCCATTTATGTACTAGAACAAAGAAAACAAACATGCTGACTTTTTGGGAGTCGTTCATCCTGTGGTTGGCATGAAAACACAGCTGCCAACAAAGCTCTAATGTATTTGCCTTTTAATGTTTAATTTTATTCTACCCGCCCGAATGGGACACCCGTTCGGATGGGGTGAGGCAAACGGCTCATAGCCAAACGTAAGGCAACATTTTTCAAATGAAAAAAGAGGATTTCCTATTCCTACTACTTGGAGCAAGTTATGCTGCATATAAATTTGCACAATTACATCTGATAGACGATTTGCCAACCGATTTTAGATATGATGTTCAACTTAATTCATCGACTGACGATCCGAGGCTTACTCAATTTGACATTTATCCAGAGGACAACGGGAGAGTGCTAAAAGGACTAACGGATAAAGAAGTAATCGGTCTCCTGTGTAGACAAGATAAGGTGCCGGTATGGATTGATATCTCGGTAGACTCGGTATGGAACGGATGTACAGTATTCAGATTACTATCTGCCGGACGATATTCAAGCGTAAGAAAGGAATTTTACTACGAAAAGGGAGGATCCGGACCTTTTGGGATAAAGAGTCCCATACTTCCCATTGACTACAAGGAAGGAATTAAGTTTAACTTGGAGAGTAGAGACATTATCCAACAAAAGATATGAGTCATTTTGCCGTTGGGCTTTTGTGCCCATTATGGTCGGTCAAACTCCCTTATATCAAATCGTTGGCGGCCATTTAATATGAAGAGTAGACTACCACTATTAACTGACAAGTTTTTCATCTTGGGACTACTCTGTCTGTTGACTAATGACTTGATACTGAAATATCAATTTGGAGGTTTAGTGACAGGTAAGCTATCTGACATTGCTGGACTGTTCATCTTCCCATTCTTCTGGAGTGTATTCTTCGTTAGACGTGAGCTCGAGATTTATCTACTGACGATTTTAATTTTTGTGATTTGGAAAACTCCTCTTTCGACAAATTTGATTAATTGGACAAATCATACCCTCGGGACTGAATTTAGTCGAGTAGTCGACTACACCGACTTGGTAGCCTTATTTATCCTCCCGATTTCGTATTTACATTTTAGAAGAAAACTTGAAACCAACAGTGACATTGGGTACAATCATCGCATTGTGCCAATTCTAATTATTGGAGTTTCATTATTCGCGTTTGTTGCGACTTCGTTACCAAGCCAAGAGATTAAGACGAATTTGCCAGTTGCAGAATTATACACAATTGAGCTTAATAAGGAAGAAATATTTACAAAGAGAATAGAGCCGGCTAGGAGTTTAAGTGGCGATCTTAAATCGAATATGATAGACAGTTTGTTCTTCCTTGAATTTCCCATTGACAACCACGACTTGTTGGCGGAAGTTAAGATATACGAGCTTGACGAACAAAATACAGTGTTTGAATTTGTATCTGTTACATCATATACAGTAACGGGGGGACTCTTTACCGGATTTGACGAAGACAAGTTGGAAGAAATGAAAGAATTAAGAAGAGACGATTTTAAAGACCAATTTAAGCGAGGAGTCATTGAAAAAATTGGAAGCAAAAATAGACCGGAGTCGCCATTATATATTTACTATTGGAATCCAAAACTGGACCCAATAATACTTGAGAGGAATTAAACGGCCGGCAACAAAAGCTATAAGTCATGTGCCTTTATTGTTTATTTTTAAATTATGGTAAGGCACACGCCTTTTAGCAAAACGTTACCAGCAATGCGCTTGGACAGTATTTCGACTTGGACTTGAATAAAATTGAAAAGAAATGACTAAGTGGAAGATCGCATTCTTTGTTTCACTGACGGTTACCCTCTTGACAGTGATTACATGTGGATACATTGTACTAGCCAATACGGTTTTATTTGGACATAACTACGACAACCTAATTACTTTGACTGAGGACATTGACCATATTTCAAAAGCGATACAAAACAAAGCAAATACAATTGACGAGTTTGACAGGGAACTAGAAAGGGACAATGCGGGACATTGGACCGATAAGGAAAATAATATTATCAGCCTACAGATAGCCGCTATCTTGTTTGATTCTGAAGGAAGGTTTGAGAAAACACAAACCTATCACCTGGAAAGAAAAAGACAAGACGATTAAGTGCTGTTGACAGCGCACAGCTGGTAACAAAGTGCATATCCATGCCGGGATGTGGAGTAGTTTGTAGTGTTGGTTCTTAATAACGTTTAGTCGCGTGGGACGGATTGAGCGGGTCGCATTAAATATTCCTACCGTTATTATTTAATGCTCCTAGACCGGCAACGTCATATGCACCAACGTTGTGCGCAACCTCATTTTAAAAACAAATTAAAACTAATGACAGTACAATCTGAAATTACAAAAAAGGACTATTCAAGATTAATGACGGCTCATTTGCTGAAAACGCCATACATGATATTCATTGTGATTGTGGGATTGGCACTTCTTGTTTTTTACTTTCAACATCCTGAATTAGGACAGTTCTATCTTTTCCTAGGGCTTGGATTCATTGGCCTACCCGTATTGACATTTTTTACTATCGGACAAGCCTACGACAAGAACAAGCACTTTAACGAGAAAATTGAATTCATCATTGAGGACGCCAATCTGGAACTCGTTGGGCAGACATTTCGTTCTTCGTTTACGTGGGACCAAATAACAAAAGTTAAAGAGTCAGATAAGTTCTTTTCACTTTATCAAGGGCGTATTTTGCTGACGTTGATAAATAAAGAAATTAACAGTCAAGAAACGGTCGACAGACTACGACAAGTTTTAAAGGACAAGAAAAAAATATAGAGTGTGAAATGAGGCAGCGCACAACACCGTGTATATCCCATGGCCTGGTTCAGCCTAAAAATCAAGAACGTTTTCTTAACTTGCCTTCGGTTCGTGGTACAGTGACCCCAAGCAGTCTTGACATTCCGCTTCGCTGCATTTTCAAGCCTGCTTACGACGGTCACGGGATTACACAAACGTTGGCTGCAATTGTTTATGAAAATCTTTGAGTACTTAAGCGGATGGAAAAAAGAGAAGTTCATTTATCCATATTCAGCCGACTTCAAGGTTCGACGAGAACAAATTTGGGATAATCTTCAAAAAGGAATATTGATTGAAAATTCTGGGGTGTTTATTCCTTGGAAAACTAAATACAAACATCTAGACAAATACAAAAAAGAAAGAATGGATAGTGGTGACAGGACAGTTTGGTATCTGGGAAAGCAAAAAATGCTTAACGGTTTAGATTGCCATATTGAAGTTCTGAAATGGACATTTCAACCTGATACAAGTTCCTTTGACCAAATTTCAGACAATTTAGGGTTTGACAAGGACGGTTACCACAGATTTAATAGGCGTATCGATTATTTAATCAATCTCTTCGGCAACCAACAAAAGCAGAATTGGATAAATTTGGAATTTACAATTTAGGCATGGTTACCTGGACTAAAGATAAAGTACAAATAAATGTTATCGGTTATGAAATGCACAATCTACGATTTAGTATGAAAATCGGACTCACAGACAACTCTCAAATCAGGGACTTAGAAAATGGTATCAACAAACTAAAAAAGCAAGGACTGACAGAAGAAGATCTTGGGAAGTAAGTAAACAACAGCAGCCAACAAGATGTATAGTGCATGGCTGAAACGAGTTAAATCTTCCCTTCTTTCTTAAATTAAGTCATCGTTTCGGGGGAGAATGTTCAGTATGGTCAGGCTTGACATTTCGCTCAGCTTCATTTTCAAGCCAGCCCTATAACAGCCACGCCCTATACACGAACGTTGGTGGCAATTGCAAAAAGATATGACCCCATTACCAGAATTAACTAACGGACTCGGACTACTTGAACCATTCTTGACAAGACATGGGTTCACGTTGGACAATTACGAGAATGGAAAAGGTTCAGGCGGACACTTCACAACCGCGACATATAAGAACGCGGACAAGAAATTTGTAATAGGTTACAGATTTTCAATTGGTGAATTGTACTACCAATGTGGTGAGTTGGCCGTTGGACACGACTTCTATTTAAAGCAACTAGGACATGGGGACAAGATGAAATTCCCCGACTTTCAATCTGACGACAAGCTAGAATCATTTCGGCATATACTTGCGGACTTTGAACTAATCAAAGCGGACTTCTTTGAAGGAAACTGTAAAGAGCTAAAAAGAATTGCTAAAATTCAAAAGGAGACAACTGAGACAGAGAATAAGAGGCGCCAGACCGAGTATACAGACAGTTTTGACTTGGAGATAATAAGAAAGGCAAGACAAGAATTTAAAGACAAGAAGTTTAAAGATTCAATCAAGACATATGGGACTGTGAAGAAGAAAGAATTGCTGACGGACTTGGATAAAAAGACATTAAAGATTGCTAACGAACAAGTGAGGTGATTGCAACAGCCACCAACAAAATGTATAATCCATGGCGCTGATAAGGAGGCATTTTCTATTTTTGCTCAGCGCCACGGCTCATACATAAACGTTGGGCGCAATTCTATTTTGACAGATGAGGTTATTGTCAATTATACTTTTTCAATTCATTGCGACAACGGTGTACGGACAGATTACAGTAGACCTGTACTTCAATAGTGATTGTGACAATTCAATTAACAGACTTGAATTCGACCTTCTAAATCTTAACGACACAACTGATAATATTCAATCAAAAAATGGAATTGCAATTGTTCCGACAAAAGGAAAGTACCTTCTCACGTCCCAACATGACTGGGCAGACGACAGAATTGGTTTATTCAGCCAAGTAATTATTGTTACTGACCCGATCAAGCAGACAGACACATTGAATATTCCAAAAATAAAATTCACATGGGATGGAGTACTTCACGGGACTGGGTATTGGAATTATTTCAAATGTGGCAAATTGTGCAAAGGAATTGAAATTGACTTTTACCCAAATGGACAAAAAAGAACTGAAGGAGAGTTCAAAGAAGGAAAGCCAGTTCATATGGTTGAATACCGACAAAATGGAACAAGGGACAGTGAATTCTGGTATGTTGTCGGGACTCAATTTTACAAGAGAGCTAACTATTTTGACGAATCAGGAATTCTGAAAGAATATGAGATTTATAAAAAGAAATCGAAACGAAAGACAGTAGTGACGACATTTACTGCAAGCGGACAAAAAATTGAAAGTGCGGTAATACGATACACCGTTGTGAAATAGAACTGCGCACAACAAAGTGTTTATGCCCGCTTGGGCATTTCGTGTCCGCACAACTATCGGTTTCTTTATTAGTTTTGTGTAGGCGGACAATGTGGGCTGGTCGGCTTGTCATTCCTTCGTCATTTAACAAAGCCTTCTAAGCCCAAGCCGTCATAAACACAGACGTTGCCAGCAGTTGGGTCAGGCTTCATGGACAATGACCACTAAACATTTAGAATTCTGAATTATAACAAATGGACTTACAGAGAATGTCTGACGACTGGTTATTTGAGAGACACCCTGAAGAACAAATCAGCAGATGGGTAAACAATCTGAAATACTCGTATTTTAAGAGAGCTTGGGGTGGACATGCAAATGACGGTGACGAGTTCACACTGACATTAACTTACAACGACAAGGACGACTTGCTCGACATTCTAAAAAGGCTCGACGTCAAATTAAATTTTTTACCAAAGGACAATCCAAAACCAGTTCCGGGAAAACCATATACGCATGACGAGTATTCAGCTTTCAAAAGTGAGATAAAGGATTTTCCTGAATATGAGCAACCAAAACACATTGACATTAACGGAATTAAAAGCTTTTGCTGGATTGAGAATGGCAACATTACCTTTACTTTGTCTGGCGGACAAGATGGTGATTCTTATGAGGTGAGCGACATCGACTTCGAGAATTGTAAGGAACTCGAAAAGTTAATAACTGACCAGGGACTTGCCGACAAGGTGAGTCGCGACTTTGAGAACAATGTTACATGTATATCAAGAACTCGATACTGGGACTTGTTTGTAAACTGGGACAAAAGGAATGACCGACAAGACCCAACAGCTGGCAACAAAAAGATATAAGTCATTCGCCTTAGTTGTTTATTTTTAAGTTAAGGAAAAGGCAAACACCTTATATCAAGTCGTTGTGGGTAATTAAATTCGGACAATGAGTTCAACAATTACGACAATCACTTTTCTTGCTCTTGGACTTGTGACATCGTTTCTGACAGTAATTATGTATTTGGACAGGGCAAAATTTATTAGGACACTAAAAGGACAAAAGAACTCGTTTTTCAGTCTTGATAGATCTGGACCTGATGAATTTCTGACAATGATGCAGATTTACTTCCCAATGAAATTAGAAAATACTTTGGACGAAAAATTAAAAGGACTAAGGCACTCGGCAGTAAAATCTACAAGGTATGCCCTAATCTCAGTGTTCATCACCGTGACATTTCCAGTGATCCTGTTTAATATATTAGAGTGGGTTGGAATTTAACTACCCACAACAGAATGTTTATGCCACTTTGGGGTTTGTCGTTAATCACAAATTCATTTCTTAAGTTAAATTTGTCACGGTGGACACTTTGACTGCTCGTGTTTGTCATGTGCATTTTTAAACCTTCCTATACCCGCAACTACTTAAACACAAACGTTGGCAGCAATAAGCATGGGACATACCATTAAAAACTTTAGTAGGACAATATTTTTGATCTTGTTGACTTTTACGACACAAGCACAAGAGGCTCTGACTTTAAAAGGAATTGTTGTCGAAAAAGGTGGAGACCCACTGATTGGTTGTAATGTTGTAATTAAAGGAACAACGATCGGTGCGGTGACTGACATATGTGGAGGGTTTTCAATTCCGCTTGCGCAGGATGACTTTACAATAGTTTTTCATGACATGACCTACGAGGACTTAAGAGCATTTGAATTACGACTTAAAAAAATGGAAATCACAACCGATACAATTGTTTTTCAAATCGGAAATAGTATTAAAAACAACGAAGTTTGTAAACGGACGATTGATCAGAGCTTAAAGAAATTTAGAATCAAGTAGTGCTTACCGCAGCCAACAATGTGCATAGTGCTTGCCTAGAGAAAGTTAAATCTGAACACCTTTTCTTAAATTAGTCATCGGTTCGTGGGACGGTGATCAGTTTGGACAGTCTGGACATTTCACAAGCTCCATTTTCAAGCCTGTCCCATATCGGCCACGCACCATACACCAGAACCGTTATGGGCCATTAATTTTTTTATGAGACAGTTCCTTGTATCAATAGCTTCCCTCCTAACGATTACTTCATGTGTTTTTTCGGACAAGAATTCAGAGCCTCTGGACTTTGATCATGATTATGAAATATTGACATATTATGACGACACACTGGACAATAAAAATCTCCGACATGTTGAGTATTTTGACACCAATGGGAAATTACTCAGAGTCGTAGGAACAGAAGAAGGTTGTACACGGTTCATTTACAATGACCAAGGACAATTAGTTGAAAAAATATGGGGGCGAACGTGCGATAAGGATTTTAGGGAACTAATGATTTATGACAGTTCCAAAAATTTACTTGGCACCTATCGGACAACCGATTCTTTAATAAATCTTGACACAGTAACATATACGCAATTGTACTTTTATGATTCTGACAATAATTTAATAAAGGAGTTTGAAAGGGAATGGAGCAATTCAGATGGAGAACACGTTGAGCAATGGAATTCCTATACATATGAAAATGGCAGAAAAGTAAAAGACACGATAAGGCAAAATCAGGGTTTAGTTTGGGCAGGTACCTATGAGTATGATTCAAAATCGAATTTAATTTCTCTCAAGAGGGTGAGGAGAAACATATTTGAGACCAGGACTTTCAAGTATGATAGTTCGGGCAGACTTATTGAAGAAGAAATTAGAAGTAATGAGTACCCGTTGACACCCGAAGTAACTCATAGTGCGGGTAATAACAAGACATATTATAAATACAATCAGGAAGGACAGTTGATCGAGAAGAAACACCTAAGCCACAAAGGGAAAGTTGTTAGCCGGGTATTGTACAAAAAGAGGTGGAAAAATTAACGCCCCACAACGTGTTTATGCCACCTTGGGGTTCTTTGAACATATAACTTTTGGTTTCTTTATTTAGTTTTGTAACGGTGAACACTTTGGACTGGTCGCGTGTCATGTTGCGCATTTAACAAGACGCTCCAAGCCTATTGGCGTCATAAACACAAACGTTGGCAGCAACCTAGCGCTAGACAAAGCAACAACTAATGAACACAGCAGACGAAATACTTAAGAAATATAACTGGCCGACTCGGGCTACTTTGACTGACACCGACTTATTGGACATCGAAAGAAAAATTGGATTTGAGTTACCTGCCGACTACAAAGACTTTCTTTCGAGCTACGGTGAACATGAAACGGAAATTGGACGAGAATATATTAGGCTCTGGGACAAGGAAAACGTGCTTTCGTCGAATCAGAGATATAGGATTTTTGAAACTTTACCAGGCACAATTGGGATCGGTGACAACGGAGCCAGTGAATTTATTGCCATTGAAAAACTGGATGGCGGTGAACTAAGAGTTGTCTTGACACCATTCATCGACTTGAACAGACAATATCATATCGAGATTGGAAAATCCTTCACTGACTTTCTTTTAAAATTGGACAAAGGAGAAAAATGGTTTAAGGACGTTGAAAAAGATTCGTGAAGGCCGGGCAGCTGCCGACAAAAGCTATAAGCCATTGTTTTATTGATTATTTTAAAAGGCAAAACAACGGCTTATTGCCAGACTTTAGCGCAATTTTTTATGAGCGATTGGTATAGACGAAAAACGTGGACAAAGGAGGACGAACAGGCGTTCTTTCAAAAACTTGGACGTGCAAGAAAAGACAGACGAGCCCAGTATTTAAAAGTTCAGGCTATTGAACTTGTTGAGACCAGAGACAAAGATCTACTCAAGGTAGCTGAGTTTCTATTAAACAAAGTATTAAACGACTATCCCGAGGATAATTTTAATAGAAGTTCGACACTGCATACACTTGGGGACATTTATAAACTAACTGACAACTTTGAAAAAGCAATTGATTACTACAAACAATCAATTGACTTTGAGAGCACTTACCCAAATGTTCGAACTAATTCGTACTTGGACTATTCAGAATTGATCGTAAAAACAAAGAGGACAAATCAATACGACTTTGTCGAGAATATTTTACTTGAAGAACTACCAGGACAGATATTTCCACTGCTGAGATACAAGACATGTTCCATTCTCTCAATTATTTTTGACTACAAGGACAATAAAGATCAAGCTAAGCATTTTGCTGACTTAGCTGAACAAAATGCGAATCAAGAGACCTCAGGACTTAGGTATCATAAATATCTAGGTGTAGTTAAAGAGAGGGATACGTGGCTTGACAAATTGATAACAGCGGGTAAAAAAAACAGCGCCCATATGAAATAAACGTTGGACGACCTCACGACTTTAGGGTCAGGTATTCATTGATTGGACCTCGACCAGTATACCAGGGAATTAGGTTCGACTTCATGTTTGACAATGGCGACTTTCCCAAGGACAGCCTTCACGTAATCTGGCCTGAGTTTGAAGACAACACGGGCCATGTAAAACTAGACCAGGAGAAACCGGTCGATGAGAATGGAACTGCCAGAATGTGGATTGTAGTTGACGAACTTAAAGACAGATACAGAAAGAGCATTATGGTTGGAACAGTAGGTTACTTTATGGCGGGTCCAAAAAAGACGGGAAAGTGTGAGGTTGTGGAAATCAATTGGTGACAATGGTTAACTGCACACAACAGCAGCTATTATGCATTTGCCTTTATCTGTTTATTTTTATTTTGCCGCCCGGATGACCACCCGTTCAGACCGGGTAAAACAAACGGCTTATAGCCAAACGTTAGCGGCAAACCCATGAGAAGACTAGGTTTCATATTTATTATCCTACTGACCAGTTTTTGGACAAGTGGACAAATAATTATTGAAGTCAGTTTGACAGACCTGGCGACAATTAATGCCGACTTCGGATTAGACTCCTTAAAAAATGTCGTCAGGAGAATACCAATTTGGACTTTAGACACTGCCACTTCCATTTCAATTCTCAAGACGCTTAACCCAACCAAAGACAGGTATTCCTGGGAAAATTTCTTCATCACGGAATTAGGTTCAGCTGTAAAATCACAGGCAATTGACCTGAAGCTCAAACAATTACTAAGCGTAGAAATTGAAAATATTCAGGAGGCAGACATCTCGAAGGAAGTATTTCAATCACCTGTTGATAAAGTGCTGACAGGACTGCTATTTCAAGGTTCGAACGATCTGGAGGCCATACTTGAGGGACACTTGATTAAACTGGAGTCGATTGGCAAAAAAATAGACCAGGCACAACCGAAAAGTAAATTGAAATACTTTTTCAAGGGATCGCCACCGGTTGTGTGGAATAAATATGAATTGAACCTTACGAAATTTAAACTTTTGAGTTGTCTTAACCGTCTGAACCCGGAAAAGTATCCGGACAAATTACTTGATGAAAAGAGAAAAGGACTCCACGCTATAAAAAAAGATTACAGTCTTAAAGAAACCAGAAAAGCGAATTGCTACGACTACAGAGAAGTCAAACCTGAAGAAACTGAAATAAATGGAATTAAAGTTCCAAAAGAATTATTTCCAACAAAAGACTTATCTGATAAATGTTGGCTATTCAAAATAAAGAAAGACGAGAACAATTACATCATCGAAAAGGGTTGCTCTTTTGGTCCGTTGGCTGGACATGGTGAGACATTAAAAATCAGCAGGGAAAATGGGAAATTTAAAATTTGTCTCCTCGAAGCATGGATCTCGTAATCGGGCCAGCCGCCAACAATGTGGATAGCGCATGGCCTGGTGAAAGCTGAATCTCGGGCGCTTTTCTTAAATTAGTAATCATTTCGTGGGACATTGATCGGTCTGGCCTTGCTTGTCATTGTTTCGTCATTTAACAAGCAAGTTCAAGTCGGCCATGCCCAATACATGAAACGTTGGCGGCAAGCCCGTTTGACAGATAGATAATGACTATGAATAGACTAACAATTTTTGCATTGATGCTGACTGCCCTAACCTCATTTGGACAGGACAAATACAATTATGTCCATTTCAACAAACTAACAGAAGTTACTGGGACAGACTATGTAATTGCCTCAATTGAAAATTGGGGAAAAATGCTTGACGCTAAAGGGAAATACCTTTTATTCATCAATGCGAAAACAGGACAATCAAATCAAGTGGATTTTCCAAGTGATGGTTTCATTGAGAAAATCGAACAGGTAAGAATTGACAGTTTAGGAATAAATAAAATCATAGTGTTTGCAAGAACAGTGGATTTAAACAATAAAAACGGGGTGGATTGGGTTGACCCACAGCAAATACTTATTCTATCTACAGATGGGAAAGAAAAAACTCAGTTAACTGACAGCAAACTGTTCGTACGAACATGGGTTGTCAATAGACAGACCGGGACTATTGTGGTAACTGGACACTATGATTCAAATAACAACAACAAGTACGACAAGACTGACAAGAACGAAATATTGATTTATGACCTTAGGACACTTGGACTGATTAAGAAGATTTAGGCAATGGGCCAGCCGCCAACAATGTGTTTATGCAATGTGGGGCCAGGTGCCCCTTATAGCGAACGTTGCAGCAATGGGTCCATTGACAGAAGTACCAGACATTAAGAGAATAAAAACGTAAACGAATAAATAAAATGATCATTTGGAAAGGAAAGGGAATCTTGATATTCCTCTATTTTATTGTGACTGCAATAGTTTTTGCAATCATAAACGCGCTTTTGAAAGAATATTTGGGCTTCTCTAACACAGTCCCGATAGCGGTATTCATGGGCATAGTTTTAATTGCTACCGGTATCTGGACAAAATTGACGGCTGAGGATTACTACATTGACAAAGAAGGGAGGAAACAATACTTAGACATAGAGAACGATCTTTTTTTTATAAAAATGAAAACCTGGGGACTCATTCTTCCATCAATTGGCGTAGGACTTATTATTTATGGAGTCGCTACGTAAGCTCATGATAGACGACAAATTTGTTATTACGACCAACTTGTTCACAAAGTAAAAGACCTGCCGATTGATTCCTGAGGGACCCACTGATGGCACCTTGAAAACACGCACGAGTAATGCACACAACATCAAATAATGATTTATAATATTCTAAACGGTGACTCCCTTGCTTACAGTTTTCCTGACGCTAAAATTGAAGGAGACACGATTGTCGTCAGGGAGGCTCTTATCGATGGAGATCTGTCAGGCAACAATTTGCAGGACTTCTGGCAATCAAGAGCAAAGTATCTGGGATTAACTGAAAATGAATACCATAATAAAGTTGTAACAGAATTCGAAACAATAATGAATGCTCCTGATGATTCAGTGTTCAATCTTTGGTTCGAGTATGACTTGTTTTGTCAGGTTAATATGTGGTTTGTTATTTCCATTATCAATAGTTTGCCAATAAAGAAAAAAGCTTTTGCCGTCTATACTTCGTACTTAGACAAAACCAGTAAACAATTCTGGAATGGCTTTGGACGGGCAAATTCAGATGAGTTAAAGGTTTGTTATGCGAATAGAATTCCTTTAAGTGAAGCTGACATACGGTTAGGACAAGAGCTGTGGAAAGCTTACAAAAACCGTAACCTTGAAGAGTTGACAAATCTCTCAAAGCATCAATCTTTAGCCTTTCCGTATCTACAGGAAGTGGTAAAGGCGCACGTTGACCGCTTTCCAAAAGACGGGACAAAAGGACGACCTGAAAAAGTCATTGAAGACATAACCAATAATATTTCTACTGATTTTAACAAAGTGTTCAAAGAATTCTGGGATCGCGAAAGCATTTATGGTTTCGGTGACACTCAATTAAAATTGCTTTATGACAAAGTAATGCACTACCGCTAACAACGTATCTATGCCACTGTGTCATAAGCCGGACGTTTATTATTTTAGCAACACAAGGTCATAAACACAACATGTTGTGCAATGCCGCTGGATAAATAAAAGTTATGAAAAGACTGATTTTCTGTTTTCTGACTGCTATATCAACCCACTCCGTTGGACAAGGGTCACAAGAGATAATTCTGTATGTCATTGACTCAATTCCCATAATTGACGACCCGGCCGAAGAAGATGGAGAATTAACTGAACAAGACATTGAGACTGTGACAGAAGTAACAAACAAAGATGAAATTGAAAAATCTGGCTATAAGGACGTCACTAAAATAATTCTCATCGTAACTAAAGAGTACGCGAAACGACCGGACGAGTTAAAGCAAATTCCGACTTTGGCACAAATGGAAAGAACAAATGGTCGTTGGTTTGTCAGGAACACCCAACTTCCATACACCGGACAGTTTACTGAGTTCTATATGAATGGCAGGTTGAAAGGAAAAGGCAATTTCAAAGACGGACTTGCGGAGGGACTTCGGACAGCATACTTTCAAGATGGCAAAACACGTTATATAAGAAACTATTCAAATGGACTTGAGAATGGAGAATTCAAACAATTTTTTGCAAACGGCAAAATAGAGCAGGAAGGAATATTTAAAGATGCAAAGGAGGATGGAATCTGGAAGTTGTGGTATTCAACGGGAGAACTAAAACAGCAAGTCGAGTTTAAGGATGGGAAGCCAATAACAACCAAAGAGGACGAGAAATTCTACCGGCAATTTTCAAACGCTTCCAAATTAGCAAGTGAGGGAAACTATTCGGCTGCCATAAAAGCTTTTGACAAGGTAATTGAACTCAATCCAAATTATGCAGACTTGTATTTTCACCGGGGGACGTCATATCTGTACGACATGAAATTTGACGAGGCTATAAAAGATTTTGACAAGGCAATAGCATTAGAACCCCTTTATAAGGAATCAATAACTAATCGCGCATTTGCCAGGTTAAGAAAGCACGAGTTCAAAAACAGCAGGACACTGAGTAAAAACAGTAGTGTCACAGTCTTGGCGACAAAAGCCAAAGTTGAAATACCAAAAGAAGAGCTTGATAAAATTTGTGCAGACTTAAATTTAGGCTATAGTTTGGGTGACAAGGCCCAAATGATACTTGATGCGATCAATAGCTATTGTAAATGAGGCATTACGGCAGCAAGGTCTATAGTCTATTTGCTTTGCTTTCTTTTGTTTATTTTTATTTTGCTCGCCCGGATGAACACCCCTTTGGAGGGGCTGGAACAGGCGCCTAAAAGCAAAACGTTGTGCCCCATTTTTACAGATGACCAGAAGGACAATTTTAATTATTGGTGGACTCATCCTCGTGGGACAACTAATAATCTTTAGTGACTACATTTCCCCAATCCAATGGGGACAAATCAAAATCCGCGGACTAGCATGCACTTGTCCTGACGAATCCGTTGTAAACGGACAACTATATCTTAAGTCAATTACTCCGGACAGCTTAAAGAAGTACGACTTCGACTATTCAGAAATTTATGTAACGAAGGAACTATCCACAAAAATAGATCCGATGGGTGTTGACTATTACATAGTCACTGGAAAGGTTATTGGCAAGGAACGCGTCAGCCCAACCGATCCATGGAACCCAGTAGTAAAAATCGAAAATTGGAGAGCCATTAGTTTAATAAAGGATTGGATAATAAAGATTTTGTTCTTCGGACAAATTGTTATTCTTCTATTAGCTACTAAAGGAAGAAAAAGGGTGCACAACAATGTGCTTACGTCATAGCACATTTAGTGAAACTTTGTAGTTTTAGGCTTCAAAATACGCATAGTCTTCGTGGACAGTGACGAGCAGATCAGCCTTAACATTCCGCTTTGCTACATTGTTAGGGTTCCTCTTCCCGCCACACCTCATTCATAAACGTAGCCAGCCATTTTTCAGGACAATTTTTAGCCAATGGATAAAAGGACAAAATTCAAGGTCACATTAATTACAATTATTGGCGTACTAGGGGCTTTCATTTACATAACCCGTGGACAGTTGATTCGTGAATTCAAGTTTACCCAAAGAAAAAAGGAATGGGCGAAAGAAGCGCCAAGAGGACAATTAATTAATGGACTAAAGAATGGCGAGTGGACTACCTACTTCAAAAACGGACAACTGGCAAGTATCGAAAACTACAAGAACGACTCACTTCACGGACGACAAATCCACTATACGCCAAGTGGACGTTACAATTTAAGAGCGAATTATAATATGGGCATCAAAGTGGACTCATTTTTTCTGTATACAGGAAATGGCGATTTAAACCTTCAGGAATTTAGGGACAGCACCGGAAAACCGCAAGGCACCTTTAGAGTTTATGACGCTAACGGAACAATAATCCAAATCGGAAATTATAAAGACGGAAAATTTGACGGTGAATTCAAAACGTTTTTCTCGACCGGACAACTCAAAGCAATTGAACACTATAGCATGAATAACCGAATTGGCAAATGGATCGAGTTGTCTGACAAAGGTGACACTGTAAAAACAGAGCAGTATTGAAAAACGACTGTCAACAATGTGGTTCATCCGATGCGGGACCAGATGCAAATATTCAGCCCTATTTCTTAAATTCGTTCAGCGTAACGCCTTTAACAAGTAAACCCTTCGAACAAAAATCATGAAATTAACCTGGGATGACCTGATTGTTAAGTTTGATGAGCATTCTTCAGACAGATTAATTCACGATTGGACCTGGCTGCTTGGCTCAAACAAAACTCCAATTATGGTTTCCAGTATCGGAGACTTGTTCTTGAAGGATACAAACGATAAAGTGTTCTGGTTGAATACTGGTGACGGAAAATTAACCGAAGTAGCTGACGGAATTAAGACCTTCAAAGAAAAGCTTCAAGACCAGGACGTGGTTAATGATTGGTTTTTGGTTGACCTGATATCAATGCTGAAAGCTGACGGAAACAATCTGAAACCAGGGCAGGTCTACTCCTACAAAAAACTTATTGTACTTGGCGGTGACTATTCGCCAGAGAATTTTGTGCCGACGGCCATAGCGGTACACTTCTCATTTACCGGACAGATTCACCAACAAATAAAGGATCTCCCTGCCGGGACGAAAATAAATTCCGTAAAATTTATACCTAACAAAGATTAGGGTTTAGGCAACTGCATACAACAATGGTTATAAGACATGGCGGCAGAGAAGATGAACGATTATTAACGTGGTGTGCCGGCAACGCATATAGCCGAACGTTGTAGGAATTAGCAACAATGGAGAAGAAATACATAAACAAGGGCAAAGTAAAGATGAAGATCGCGCAAGACCTCGCAGCAGGAAAAGCGAAAACTCAAATAATTGCTGAATTGGAGGAGGTTTATTACGACAAAGACCAATTGACGAAGCTAGTAATAAGCACACCTCATCCCGACAGTAAGAAAAACTTTAAACTGCCGAACTTATTGTTAGGTATCATGGGAATCGGATTGGTGCTATTTAGATTTTGGTCATTTAGAGCCGATTATGCAGGAAGTGGCTTGTCAATCCTAATGCTTACTTTGGCCATTTCAGTGTTTAGTTATGAAGCGATATCCTACAGGCTCATAGCGATAGTAGCGATCATTACCTGCTTACGATATATCTCCCAATACGAATCAAATAGTTACATCATCATAGACCTAATGACGACTGCTGTTATTGTGGGACTTGGCTTTCACCTGGGAAATAAGTTATTTCCTAAATATGGAATCCTTGGACCGAAGAAAGATAGTAACGGAAAGGTGGCCGTTGATTAACGCCAACTCGTTCGGACGGGTAAGGCAAACCACCTGATAGCCAAACGTTGGCTTTGGAAAAACTTTGGACATCCCGAGATAATTTCATTCGGATTGAAGACGCAAACATTAGGCGCGATTCTAAATATAGCTGGCAACAAAGTTAAGGCGGGAAAAACCATTCAGACCTTGCATGAGTACGATGCCTTCTTTGAAAAAGGAAGGGCGCAATTCATCAACGTGCACAAGGAGAATTTAAAGGACTACTTTGGATATGGACTTTGGTATTATGCGCATAAACCATTTCCGGCTTTACAATTAGTGTGGACGGACAGCCTGGATCACTTTCCCTGGGACGCCGGTTTTGAAGAAACATTTATTTTCAAACAGCCGTTGCTTGACAGAAATGTGGATTTTAAATTTAGAGAAGAAAGAAATCTTGCAGCCTTTACGACAAGGCAATGGCTCGAACTTCATAAACCTATTCTTCGCGTAGTTCATGATATAGATGGAGACTGGCAATTTCTTACCGGCGACCAAATGCCAGAAGACATAAAAGTTGTGGCATTGGAGCAATTGGTTCTCCGTGACAAAACGCTCAATGAGGTATTTAACTTAGGTTATGGAGAGGCAGCAGAACGAGACGCAGTTGACGGAAATTGGACACGTACCAGAATTGAAGATGAAGGGGAGTAGATGCGGCAGCCACCAACAAAGGTCGTTATCAACGGCACCAGACGCGAATTGCCACCTTTAACTATCGCAACCCACTGCGAAACCAAAGCCATTAAAAGCGCCTATTCTCCCTCCCCCACCACTTTCTATAACGCATGCACACAAAATAAAGCAAAATGAATCGCTATGGTAAAACTTTACATCAATTCATTTCATCATTTCACGGCAAGCAGATTTTTAGCAACCAAATGAGTAAAAGGAACCTGTTTATTTTTTCGTCTATTCTTTCTTTTACAATGAGCTGCAAAGAGCTTAATGACCCCAGCCCGAATTACACATACAGTATTCCGGATTCCGCGCTACATGAATTTGAAGTATCGTCCCTGGAAGCGGAAGGAATGGACGAAGCGTTAATTACGCAAATGACTAACTTGATCATAAGGGAGGAGTATAAAAGAATCGACGGCCTTTTGATTCTCAGAAATAATAAACTGATTTATGAAAATTACTTTCACGGACATACGGATGATATTTTGCATAATACGTTTTCAGCAGGCAAAAGTATTACTTCAATTTTGACCGGAATTGCAATAGACAAGGGATTCATTAACAGCGTGAATACCCCAATAACACAACTGCTCCCGGAATATGAAAGTTTTGAAAATCCTGACGCCCGCAAGGACGAAATCACCATCGAACATCTTTTGAATATGTCATCCGGGCTCGACTGTGACGACTGGTATCAGCACACAGAAGAACAAATGCAACAAAGTAGCGACTGGATAAAGTTTACGCTTGACTTACCAATGATTGATGACCCCGGAAGCCAGGGCAGCTATTGCACGGGGTGTCCGGTTATATTAGGTCGTATTATTGAAAACCAGAGCGGACTATCCCTGGAACAATTTGCAAACAACTATCTTTTTACACCCTTGAATATAGCATCGTACAAGTGGCACATTATGCCTGATGGAAAGGCATCAGGAGAAGGACTACTTTTCCTGAGGCCAAGGGATATGGCAAAGATTGGAATGCTCATGCTTAATGACGGCATGCACAAAGGTGAGCAGATTGTATCCGGAGAATGGGTACAACAGTCCAGCCAGAATAAAATAAAGCTGTCCGGACCCTTTGATGGCTACGGCTATCTCTGGTGGAAACAGGCATTTGAAAATGACATCGAAGCATATTTTGCTGATGGTAATGGAGGACAGCACATATTCATCATACCATCCGAAGAATTGGTGATCGTATTTACGGGTGGAAATCAAAATACGGGGATAGGAGCGCAAAATTTCCAGATCGTAAATAATTACATTTTAGCAGCCATAAAATGAGTGTCCGGAAATGTATCGTGGGTTTTGCTGCCGTCCTGGCATTATCAAATACTACCCATGCTCAGGATAGTTTAAAGTATTCAACAATATCATTAGGCATTGGCATCAATATGCTATCGAATAAAGATGCGTTTCAATCTCCTTATACTTATAGGGCAACTAATTTACTTTTCAATTCTACCTATACAAGATCTGGAACAAAGGGTCAGCATATCATCGATTTGACATATTCATCAGGCCATATGGAATCCATTGTTTCACCCAGGGCGAATAACAAATTATTCCTTTTCAATTACGACTACTTATTTAACGTCAAAACGAAAAGTGTGAATGAGCGATTTACACCTTCATTGGGATTTGGCTTACATACATTGCTGAGCAGCACCAACTATCTTCCAGGGGTAGAATCTCCTAAAAGTTATTTATCAGCAGGTGCATATTTAACCTTGAGTGGAAAAATTCTATATCGTCTGAACAAAAAGAGTAGTATAAGCATGCAATTAGGACTTCCCGTCTTTGGCCTTGTTTATCGGCCGGATTTTGAAATCAATGGAAAGACCTTGACCGAAACAACGATTGTGGGAAAGATCAACTTATTTTCAATTAAGCTGGAGTATAACTATAAATTGACGCCCAGGCTTGACTTCACAGCGACCTACAACTACAACTATTTTACGTTTGACGAGCCACGACCGATTACCATATTGCACAACGGTTTATCAATCGGACTACGCAAGACATTTTAAGAACATTTTAGACGGAATTAATTCATGCCTGAGTTGGATTATTTCAAAACCGGTCCAATCGCCAAACTGACAAGCCAGCTGGACATCCGGCAGAATTTGATGATTAATTATTAATTTGGTCTGCCGGCACGCTTTATAGCCACACATTATAGGCTAAGCCAAAACATTTGAAACAACAGGCCGTTACTCTTAACCCAAACGATGCGACAAACTGCAGCTAACTATCTTTTATTGTTCATGGTAATTCTAATTTCGTTTCTGGCGATTTATACCTATGACTTTTATCCAAATGAGCTTTACGATAAGTCCCTCGATAGTTGGCGACTTCTGACACCAGGACTTTTGTTTTCATTCTTCATTGTCATTATTAAAAGAGCCGGTTGGACATTCTGGAAATTGATTTTTTTATTTTTCGTTCTTCTGAGCCTTTATAGTGTCTGCTTAATGGCTGGGATGTATTCGTATGGAATAGCTGTGCCGTTTGTCGGAGGGATTGGAGCGATGGCTATAAGGAAACTTTTTGATCCGACTGTTAGGTTACTCGATCCAACAGGCAAGGACTATCTTATATTCGGGTTCATAGCTGGAACTTCTGGCCTGTTCCTTTTTTTCGTTCTTCAGTATGCACTTCAGCCTACTTGGACAGTTGGAAAAGGATTCGGCTTTATTCTCTCAACATGGCAATTGGTGTTTGGGACATTATGGATCAAGGAAAACGTGTCCATTCCCAAGAGCGCCTGACAGGATTTGGACATAACAGACCTACAACACAAGCTATAATTAACAATGGAGTCTTGTGTCAACGAAAAGTATTATCTTCAAAATCGAAGACATTTGAAAACAAAGCCATTAGTACTTCTTTTATTAACGTCAGTTTCGGTATGTGGCCAAATCCCAGAACCTGCTAGTAATCCAATTGATACCGCCAATTACAAATTAGTCAGGTGGAAAATCGAAAATGAAACTTTCTTAATCAAGCTTGACACGCTAAACGCGGAACATTTTTACACAAGAGGCCGACTATACATGGAAATAGATGATTGTAAGTCTGCAATCAGCGATTTCACTAAGTGCATTAAATTACTACCAAACGAATTCGCTCCATATTATTATCGCGGCGGGTGTTACGACAGATTAAAAGAGTTTAGTAAATCAATAGACGACTTTTCCAGGGTAATTGAGCTCACTCCTGGTTGGGAAGGCGGATATCTTGACAGGTCAACTATGTACACTGAAATTGGAGAATATGATAAAGCTGAGTCAGACATCATGAAGGTAATTGAATTAAAGCCGGAATGGACAGTTGCCTATTCCAACCTTGCCAGAATTCACGACAAAAAAGGTGACAAAGCAAAAGCAATTGAAAACTACAACTATGCCATAAAACTTGACTCGACAAATTACCTAGCCCTGAACAACCTGGGAGTCATATATTTTGAAAACAAGAACTTCGATTTGGCAATTCATTTCTATTCAAAAGCTATAGAGAAACTGCCAAATTATCACAATGCAATTCGAAACCGAGCTGATGCTAAGAATGCGAAGGGGGACAAGCAAGGTGCCTGTGACGACATAAAATTAGCGGCATCCCTTGGTGACGCCAAGGCTAAGAAATTTTTGAATGAAGGTTGCAAATAGGAACTGTGCCGGTTAATGACAAACAATTTATGACAAAATTGAATCCCTATCTGTTTTTCAACGGCAATTGCGAAGAAGCATTTAATTTTTACAAACTGGTTTTTCGCAGGGAATTGAAAACCTTTGCCCGTTATGGGGACGTACCCGATTCAGATCGGCACATCTTCAAAGAGCATGACCAAAAGATAATGCATGCCAGCTTACCCATAAGCAAAGAAACAATTTTAATGGGTTCGGACGTTGCAGTATCCCATAAGGAGCCAGCACAGAATAATAGTTTCGCGCTTTACATTAATACGGATAGCAGACCGGAAGCTGACCGGTTATTCAATGAACTCGCTGTTGGAGGTCAGGTAAGCTTATCCATGACTGAAACATTTTGGGGGTCTTACTACGGAATTGTGAAAGACAAATTTGGAATACATTGGAAAATAACCTTTGACCTGCCCTCATAAAAAACGACCCGCAAGAAACCCTGTAAGCATCTGACCACCCTGAATCATTCGCCCAGGCTGCCGCAACGATCAATCCGCTGCATCAGCCGCCAGGGCTTTTTTTTAGCTATAAGCATTAAATATTTATTGTTTATCAATAAATATTCATTACTTTGCGATATAATCAAATTCGTAAAGTCACCATGAAAAGAATATCGATCGTATTTCTTCAGGCAGTCATTGTGCTTATCGGCATTGTTGCCCTTGTCATTATGCTTTGGTTTCCCTCAGCTGAGGGAAGAGCCACAAACCTGGACTTGTTTAGCATTTATGCCGACCCGTTCATCCTCTACGGATACGCAGCATCGATCGCCTTTTTTGTTGCCCTGTACAAGGCGTTCAAATTACTGGGGTACATCGGACAAAATAAAGTATTCTCATCAAACGCCGTAAACACGTTAAAGAGTATAAAGTATTGCGCAATCGTACTCAGTATCTTGATTGTGATGGCAGGACTATTTGTAAGGTTATCGCATCATGAAGATGACGATCCCGCAGGCTTCCTTGCCATTTGTATCGTGACTACTTTTGCAACTATTGTGGTGGCAACTGCGGCGGCGATATTTGAAAAAATATTGCAAAATGCCGTAGATATGAAATCTGAAAATGACTTAACCATATAAGCTATGCCAATTATCGTAAACTTAGACGTGGTGATGGCAAAGCGGAAAATTTCTCTGAATGAACTTTCTGAAAGAGTAGATTTGACATTATCTAATCTTTCTATCTTAAAGACAGGGAAGGCCAAAGCAATTCGTTTTAGCACCTTAGAGGCCATCTGTAAAGCGTTAGACTGCCAGCCAAGTGACATTTTGGAATATGTAAATGATAAAAAAAGAACAACGAATCGCTAGCAAGGGTCTGGCGTAATGTACCGACAATATTGACCTCGCTTTAGCCTAACAAAGCAACGTGAACTCCAGGAAAAGATGTACTTACTTATAGAATGAAAATTTATGAGAACTGTTAACGTTTTGATTGCTCTACTTCTCGTAGGTTGCACTCAGCAATCCATGCCATTATCCGTCGGGGAAGTTGAACAAGTAACAAATGACATCATCAAACGGTCTGAAAAGCATGCCAGTGACTTGGAAAACCTTGACTACAAATCTGTCATGACATTTTATGCAGACGACCTTATCGTGTTTGGAGACGGTTATTACTGGGGTGACTATTCGACGATGGACGGAATTTGGAAAGACATTCTTGAACGAAAATGGAAAAAAATGCTGAAATGGGATTTACAGAACCACAAAGTGCATGTATTTTCGAGAGACGCAGCTTCGTACCTGGTTGAATTTGACCATGTGCATTTAATTGAGAACGGTGATACAGTTCGGAGTAGCGGTTGCTTTACCTATGGGATGCAGAAAATCGATGGAGAATGGAAAGCAGTAACTGCTCATGCTTCCCATATTCCTGTCAGAACGGATGATGTTAAGTGGTGGTCTGAGTACTCACCGTCAAAAAGAACAGATTAAAATAGTAAATCCTGCAAACCTCCTATCATGAAATATCTGAAGTTGACAAGGCTTTTGGTTGCTTCGCTCCTCACCTTTTTGGTCTTCGCTTGTCAGACCAACAGAAAAGAGCCGAGCGTGCAATTTGACGCTGAGACATTTGTGCCTCCCTATAAGCTCGTTACCCCGGAGAACTGGACAACCGAAACATTCATTATTCCCATCGAGTTCGCCCCGTCGATCCCGTATTTCGGCATTGAAGACCTGCGCTTTGCACCGAGCTGGGACAATTCCGGAAGTGAAGACTATTGGACATATGCCTACCTGTGGTATTTAGACGGGAAACCAAAGTTCGACGCCAGGACGATCGCGGAAAATCTTGAGGCTTACTACACGGGTTTAGTTGGAAGAAATATCGAAAGCCGAAAAATTCCCAGGGAGAAATTATTTCCGGCGAAAGCAAACTTCGGGATAGCCGAAACCTTTGAGGGAGATCTGGCCACTTTTAGAGGATCAGTTGACATGCTTGATTATATGGCGCAAAAACCCGTTAAACTGAACTGCCTGGTCCATGTAAAAGAGTGCCCGGGAAAAGACAACACATTCGTTTTTTATGAGCTGTCTCCGCAGGCGGAAACTCACCCGGTCTGGAATACTTTGAACGCGATCTGGAAGGAATTTCAATGTGATGCGAAATGAATACCAAACTTTAGTATTCTTAATTATGTGTTAACCGGCTGAAAATTCGCAATCCACCACTGGAATTGTCGCATTCACACCGCAAAGGTCATCGTTTTGTTGGCGAGATTTGTTCATCACAAAACAGCAAAGCATATGAGAAAAATAATCGTGTTATCCATGATCACGTTGGACGGTGTAATGCAGGCGCCCGGTGGCCCTCAGGAAGACAAGTCAGGCAGTTTCAAATATGGAGGCTGGACAGCGCCCTATGGTGACGAAGTTTATAACCAGGTGGTGCAAAAAGAGCTGCAACCAGCAGACTATCTTCTGGGCCGAAAAACATTCAAGATCTGGGAGAGCTACTGGCCTGCGCATAGCGACTTCTGGCCTGGCATCAATGAGGGAATGAAATATGTTCTGTCCAAAACCGTAAAGAAGTCAGCCTGGAAAAATTCAGTATTCATTAAGGGGCTGGCCGATATCAGGAAGCTGAAAAATTCAAATGGCCGCGACATCCAGGTTTGGGGCAGCAGTGAGCTTGTGCATCTGCTACTGAAGAACGACCTTGTCGACGAGCTGAAACTCAAAATTCACCCCTTGACATTGGGTAAAGGAAAAAATCTCTTTGATAATGGGTCTCTTCCGGCGGCATTTACATTAACGGAAAGTATTGTTACGCCAACGGGTGTTATCATTGCCAGTTACAAGCGCGCTGGAAAAGTCAAGACCGGGAATGTTGGAGCTTAAAGTGATGTGAAGTATCATTCCTGACGCACGCACGAAATGATAATATGATAGCCAAAACCGAGCAAAAGGATTTCGAAGTCATTTACGAGATCATCAATGATGCTGCCTCCGCCTATCGTGGAATCATTCCGGCAGACCGGTGGCATGACCCCTACATGTCAAAGGAGGAGCTGAAAAAACAAATAAATGAAGGTGTGCAATTCTGGAAATTTACGGAGGGTGATCGGATCGTGGGTATCATGGGAATACAACCTAAGGGAGATGTAACACTCATCCGGCATGCCTACGTCAGAACAATGGAAAGGGGTAAAGGGATTGGCAGCAAGTTGCTTCAGCATCTTTGTTCAACTTCAACATCGCCTATTTTGATAGGAACCTGGGCAGCCGCAACGTGGGCAATCACTTTTTATCAAAATCACGGCTTTCGCCTGTTATCCGAAGAAGAAAAAAATACGTTACTAAAGAAATACTGGTCAGTGCCACCGCGGCAAATGGAAACCTCCGTGGTGCTGGCCAGTGAAAATTGGAAAAGTTCTGTCTGATACCATGAAAATAACGCTACAACCCATAGCCATCGTTAAAAATTCAAGAAAAGAACCCATTGACGATCATTGGGAAACTGTCGTGGCTGAAATTGAACTCGCTGAGCATATACCAACCGAAGCGTTTGAAAGCATTTCAGACTTTTCTCACCTGGAGGTCATTTACTATTTTGACAAGGTAAATAGCGAGGATATTGTATTTTCCGGAAGGCCAAGGGGCAATCCCAAGTATCCCCGGGTCGGCATTTTTGGGCAACGAAAAAAAGACAGGCCAAATAAAATCGGACTTGCAACAGTGGAGTTACTGGAGCATAACGGCCGATCTATAAATGTAAAATTCCTGGATGCCATCGATGGAACGCCGGTGCTGGACATTAAACCGGTTTTCAGGGAGTTTCAACCGAAAACCGCAATAAAACAGCCTGAATGGGTTGGAGACCTGATGAAAAATTACTGGAATTAGTTTACTGGCAAGACAATCAAGACAACATGAAAATAAACTTTTTACTAGCGGCTTTCACGGCCATCATGTTCACAACATTTCAATCCTGCGGCCAGGATAAAAAAGAAGTGACCACCCCGTCAGGTCTTCAGTACACCGTTATAAAAACCGGTATCGGACCAACGGCGAAATCCGGAAATGAAGTCGCCATTTATGAATCCGTGAGCTATCTCAGTGGAAAGCTGATTTATAAGATTGAAAGGCCAGCGCCACCGATAAAGTTCACCATCGGAAAAAAAGACGTTATTGCAGGTGTTGAAGAAGCCGTGACTGGAATGCAAGTGGGTGAGATCAAAAGATTAATAATCCCGCCGCATCTCAGCAAACGTGAATCGTATCCGGATATTCTGTCGAAGGATTCGACGTTGTTATATCACGTCGAGCTGGTCGAGATCGTAAAACAATAACCCTATTCAATTGAAAATTAGCATAAATCATGATGCAATACTTCCTGAAGCTGAATCCTCCCCGTCCAACGTTCATGATGGACATGACCGCCGATGAAAAAGCAACGATGCAAAAGCATGTTGCTTACTGGACAGATCTGTTAAACAAAGGATCAGCGATTGTTTTCGGACCCGTAATGGATCCCAGGGGCGGTTATGGGGCGGGTGTTGTTTCGGTCGACAGCGAGGAGCATCTAAAACAAATTATTGCGGACGACCCTGCCAATGGGTTGAATAAATACGAATGGTATCCCATGAGAGCGGTGTTCAAACAGTGATTACTATAAAGTTCAATTATTTCGAACAGCCCAGGCAATTGATATAACGTAGCCAAAGATTTACCTTATCTACCCATGAGAAATTTTTGTATCATCCTTTTTACACTTCTGGCAGGTGAGCTCTCAGCGCAGAACAAGACCACCATTTTCTATGACAGCGCAGGGCAGGTTACAACCTGGGAAGGGCATTGGTCTAATGTCGTTACCGGACGATACAAGTCTGTTTACAATAAATCTGAGAACAAGAAAACCCTGGTGAGAACGACACAGGAAGAGTTTGAGAAAGAAGTTCATAAAACGGAGAAGAGGATCACTAAAACCAGGAAACTCGGGAGGGATTTTCCGGATTTTGATGTCATTGATCTTAACGGCAATCACCTTGCAAAAGAAGATCTGAAAGGGAAGGTCATTGTATTGAATTTTTGGTTTATTGGCTGTGGGCCCTGCGAGATGGAACGGCCTTCACTCAACGACCTGACGAGGGTGTACACTGCCAATGAAGATGTTGTTTTTATATCTTTTGCAAAAAACGATAAGGAACAATTGACAAAATTTCTAAAAGGCTCACCGATCCATTACCAGGTCGTTCCCACAGAAAAGGATTTTCTCACAACAAAATTTGAAATCAATGCGTACCCGGTAAACATCATTGTCGGAAAAGACGGGAAGTACTTCTATGACAGCGAAGCCTCCGGTATTGGCATCCTGAACATTTTACAAAGGCAAATTGATCTTGCGCTGCAAGGAAAGCAACCTGGCTCGACTTTCTGAAATCTGCTGTTTACCTCAAACAAAACCCAACTTGTTATCATTCTTTCGGGGGATGGGAGCCTGCACTACTACCCTGCTGAGCGCATTAATCCAGTTATTTCATTTAGGATAACCGGACCTGCTTCTTTTCCGATGATAAAAAATCAAAAAAGCTTGCCTTTTTGGATTCCAGTGTTGTACTTTGATTTACAAAGTACTTTTAATTCAATTAAAAACCGTGGTTTATGAAGACGTCTTGGATAAAATTTGTACTGCTCTTTCTCATTTTTGCATTTGCCTTCATCGCAGGAACCAGTCTGCTGCTGGACCAACCTGCTGAAGCGCTCCTGGGTTCCGGATCTCAGGCCGGCTGGCAATCCATCATATCGACCATCCTGTCTCCCATCAAGGTCATTTTGATCGGGCCGCTTTTGCCATTCATCAAATTCCTGCACCAGGATCCGGATACCCCACCACCATTTTTTCTTGTCGGCTTTGCTTTCTATTGGACCATCCTGGCCCTGACGCTCTATTTTATTATCAGTAAAATAAGAGATGCTCAAGCAAAGAAGGCAATGTGAACGGCGGCTGAGTTGGGTCTTTAATAATACCAGGGAATTTCTCATCGAAAAAAGCAACTGCATCCTTTGCGTCTTGGCGCCTTTGCGTGAGACAATATTGCACTATATTCTCCCCCAACCTGGTCAATCAGTAATCCGTCCGCTCCTGTCTTATTTCCGTCCACAACATTTCTATTTCACCGCCAACCTGAATTCATTACCTATAAACTGGGTTTACAGGATCAAACTGACAAACTATAGTCACATGTTTATGAAAAAAATAATATTAAGCCTGGCAGCAGCCTCCCTCCTCCTTGCTTTGCTATCCTTTTCCCAGACGCCACAAACCTTCGACCTGCACAAGCTGGCAAAGAAAAAAGGTATTGATGTTTTTAACCGTGATCTGACGATTTTAAAAGAAAAAGGCTATCCCGGCATCAGGCTCAGTAAAGATTATGGTGAAGGCGTCGCGTGGATCACCAATGTTGAATTTTCGGAAGGCGTTATTGAATTTGATACGCGGGGTGAAGATGTGAAGCAGCGCAGCTTCGTTGGCCTCGCTTTTCACGGTGTAAACGACAGCACATTCGACGCGATCTACCTCCGGCCATTCAATTTCAAAACCAGCGATGAAACTGCCAGAAGCCATGGTGTTCAATACATCTCACTGCCGGAATTTACCTGGCGCTATCTGCGTGGCAAATCTCCCGGCAAATACGAGAATTTCGTTGAACCCGCTCCTGATCCAAACGGATGGGTACATGTGCGTATTGAAGTGGCTGGCTCAACGGTCAAGACTTTTATAAACGGAAAAGCCGAACCCGCACTGGTGGTTGAAAAAGTTACTGCGGTAAAAACGGGTAAGGTGGGATTTTATGTCGCGGATATTTCAGGCGGTGATTTCGCGAATCTTGTCATCACCAGGACCGATTAAACGGTCAACGGCGCAAAAACCTCGTTTTAAAATAAAATAGGCCATGCTTCACAGTATGGCCTATTCTTATATATACGTATTTTTAGGGTTTAGAGTTTCGTCGCACCGTTGCAAGTACCTTATGAAACAATTATTCCCCCTGATCATAGTTTTTATTCTCTTTCTCACATCAGCATCATTTGCTCAACCTTTTTCGCCCTATGAATGGGCCACCTACTATGCATCGAAAAACATCAGGCAAATAAAAATTGATGGCAACCTGGAGGACTGGAGTGATGCGCCGGGGGTTTCGATGGACCAGGAAAAATGGTTTTTTGTGGGCCAGGGCATGTCATCTTCAAAATGGACAGGCGTGAAGGATCTTTACGGAAACTTCAAGGTAAAATGGGATGATGAATTTATTTATGTCGCCGTCGAAGTGTGGGATGACAAGGTTACGGCTCCCCATGGGTCTGTTACAAAAGATAACACCTCAGGCTCCTGGGATGACGATGGGGTTGAAATCATGTTTGATACCGATGGCTGTGGCCGATCGCGCTACTATATCGGCGACCTGATGCATCATGAATACCATTTTGTTTACGATGACAAAACGCCCTTTGTATTTGACAATTTCTGGGTTCCCGACCCGAACGCGCGGCAACCCATGTTTACACTTCCTGATGGAACTCAGGAACCACTGGCTTATCCGGGCGAGGCCCTGTCAAAAAACAATGTGTCAGAAAAGTTTTCTGATCCTCCCTACTATGGCAATTATGCTTTCAAGCGCACAGAGAAGGGCTACAACTTTGAATTGAAAATGAAATTACCGGGCGCGGCCATGAAACCAATAAACAAAGGAGGACATAAAATCGGTTTTGATATCTGTGTCAATGATAACGATGAAGGCAAAGGCCCGTTAAAGCAACAATTGCATTGGTCAGGTATGAATGGAATGTTCTGGCGCGATTGTAAATATTTCGGGACGCTTATTTTACTTAATAAATAGTGAACGTGTTATCGCTACTACTTTAACATGAAAATCCTCCGTATTGGCATATTCGCTTTGTTGGTCTCCATCCCGTTCCGGACAAATGCGCAATCCCTCGAATCATTAAGACAGGATATTGAAAGGATACTTTCCAGTAAAAAAGCAAAAGTCGGCGTTTCAATTATCAATCACGACGGGAAAGAGACGCTGTCCGTCTACGGCAAAGATCATTTTCCCATGCAAAGCGTTTTCAAGTTCCACATTGCGCTCACCGTATTATCACAAATCGACCAGGGCAGGTTCTCCCTCGATCAGGAAATCAGGATTGACAAAAGTCAGCTCCTGCCCGGACTTTATAGCCCGCTGAGAGAAAAATATCCCGAGGGTGCAACACTGAAGATCTCCGAAATACTGGAGTATACCGTATCCCTCAGCGACAACGTAGGTTGTGATGCACTGTTAAGGCTCATCGGAGGACCTTCAGTTGTTGAAGACTACATTGTAAAAAAAGGTTTTGATGATTTCGCCGTAAAGATCAATGAAGAGGTAATGCAGGGAAACTGGGACCTCCAATTCAGGAACTGGACCACACCGAAAACGGCAAGCCAGATCCTTTTGTCCTTTTACAGGAATGATAAGAAATGGCTTTCTCCCCAAAGCTATGATTTCATCTGGACCATCATGAAACAAACCGAAACGGGAAAAGACAGGCTTAAGGGCCAGCTTCCGGAAGGAACAGTCGTCGCTCACAAGACAGGATTTTCGGGAGCAAAAGATGGTGTAATGGCAGCGGTAAACGATATTGGTATAGTCTTCCTGCCTGACGGAAATTTCTTCGTGATCAGCGTTTTTGTGACAGATAGCAGAGAAGACCTGGCAACAACCGAAAGGATCATCGCTGATATTGCGAGAGCCACCTGGGATTATTTTATCGATAAGTAAAGGCCTGCATTTAAAGTGTCCTGTTGAAATGAACATACTGATCGTTTATTGTCATCCCAGCAAGAACTCCTATACCAATCATATTCTGGAACAGCTAAAAAAGCGTTTGTATAAGAAAAGATGGCCGGTTGAGATTTCAGATCTGTATGGCACGCGATTTAAAAGCGACATGACTGACAAGGAATTTGATCGCGAAGCGTTTTCAAAAAATGAGTTGCCCGTTCCCGCAGATGTGCGGAGAGAACATAAGAAATTAAGCCGGGCGGATTGCGTGATCTTCTTATATCCCCTCTGGTGGAGCGGTTGTCCCGCTAAATTAAAAGGATGGTTTGACAGGGTTTTTACGGTGGGATTCGCCTATAAGCAAACAAATGAATCGCCCGGTATGAAAAAAATGAAGTATGGTCTTGCCTTGTGTACGGCAGGATATACGGACCAATTCCTGAAAGAGGTAGGAATAGCGCAAAGTATGAAGACCATAATGCTTGATGACAGGCTGGGAGAAAGATTTGAAAACCGGGAATTGATTATTCTGGGGGGTACCCTGGATCTTGAGAAAGTCAAGCACGACCACTTATTACAAATCCGCGAGCTTGTCAATAAGATGGAGCAGTTTTGCGGCTAAAATGTTTCCATTAATACCGCATTTTCTTTGAGTTGGTAATCGATAGATGAAGCCTGAAAATAATTCTAATCATACTTCAACGCTTTCACCACCGCTTCTCTTGAAGCCCGGAATGCAAAATATCCGATGGTAGCAAGGCCTATACAAAACGCGATCAATCCACCGAAAAGAAAAGGCCCGGGTCCGATGGTGATCCGGTAGGCAAAATCATTAAGCCAGTTTTGTATGAGAAAATAACTTAATGGCCATGCAAAAACATTGGCGATCACGATCAGTGTCATAAAACCGCTGGAAAGCAGCCACACGATCTCCCGCGAGGTTGCGCCCAGTGCCTTCCTTATACCGATCTCCTTCACCCGTTGCTCATTGGTGTAAATGGCCAGCCCGATCAGTCCAAGACACGAAATAAAAATGGCCAGCGAAGCGAAATAGGTGAAGATCATCACCAGCTTTTGCTCCGTTTCATATTGCTTCTGGAATTTCTCATCCAGGAAAAAGTATTCATAGGGATGGCTGTTATCAAAAGCCGTCCAGACATCACTTACCGACTTTACGGTATTGGAAATATTTCCGGAGCTTACTTTCACCATCAGGTATCCATTGGAGTTTTTCGAATTCATCAGAATAAGAGGCTCGATTGAAGAATGAAGCGATTTATAATTAAAATCTTTAACAACACCGACCACGTTCCCCTCCTGCCCTAAGGGGCTTACCAGGTCCTTGCCAATCGCCGCGTCCCATCCAAGGAATTTTACCGCAGCCTCGTTCACGACAAATGCCTGCTGGGGGTCGGTTGCAAACTCACGTGAAAAAAATCGCCCATCCACAAGCCCGATATCAAGGGCCTCCAGAAATTTTTCATCGACAATATATATGTTAATGACCTTGATCTCGCTTCCGCCGCTCTGACTGACATTCATGGTCACTGCCCCATGATCGGACCCGGGAATGGACGATGAACAGGAAACCGATTTTACGGACGAGATCTGCATCAGGTTATTCTTTACAACGTCGAGGTGGTTCGACACCGTAGTGTCATTGGGGATATCAATGACGAGCACCTGTTGCTGGTTGAAGCCAAGATCCTGAGCGCTCAGGTAACGAAATTGGCGCAGGATAAGCAAAGTTCCAATGATCAAAAAAATAGATACACTGAACTGAATGGTTACCAGTACCCGACGGATCGCAGCCGGACTGAGTAGTCTTTCAGCAAGGCTGTTACCCGTTATTTTCTTCGAAGTCCGGATCGCGACCACTGGTTTGAACGAGCTCAACAGCAACGCGGGATAGATACTGGCAATGATCGAAAAACCAAGTAGCGCAAAGATGGCAGTGCCAAGAAACCGCGCATCCACAACGTCAAAAAATAAAAACGTCTTACTGGTCAGCTTGTTCAACGTGGGCAGGGAAAAGTTGATCAATACCAATGAGATCAGGAAGCTGAAATAGACGGTAAGTACCGTCTCCACCATAAATTGAAAAAACAACGAAAAGCGGGAAGCGCCGATAGATTTTTTTATTCCTATTTCCTTCAAACGGTTGGACACTTTTGCTGTGGTCAGGTTCACATAATTGATCAGCGCGATCAGCAGGGTTAAAACGGCAACTATGGAAAATATCTTCAGGTAGTTGGGATTGATCGCTCCGGGAAAATCGAATCGCAGCGTTGTATCCAGATGAATGTCGCGAACCGGTTCGAGTTCAAAAGTGATTGCACCATTGACTTCGTTCTTTTTTACATAGGGAACCAGATGTGCATTGTTGAAAGGCGCAAGTTCTTTTTCGAAATCGCCGTGACTGATACCTTTCCTGAGCTTGATGTAGTTGTAGGTTGTCAGCCACATAAATTCCCTGTTCCGCTGATCCCGAAAATCCCTGGGCAGTGATGTGAGTGACAAAAAGATCTTATAAGGAATGTGTGTGCTGAATTTGGAGTCATCATAGATCCCGGTGACAAGAAAGTTATTCTTATTGATCTCCATCGTATTACCCATCGCTTTTGCCACACTACCGAAATATTGCTGAGCGATACTCCGGGCGATAACCGCTTTGTTTGGCCCGGTAAGGGCTTCAACGGCATTTCCTTCAACAAATGGATAATTAAAGAAAGTACAGGCATTGCTGTCGGCATACACGACCACTTCACTGGAGTGTAGTTCAGCACCGATCCTGACAGTTTGTTTTTGAACATTCAGAAACTGGGTATGACTTATTACCTGAGGATAAAACTCCATCAAAGCCTCGCCAACATTAAGGCCTGCTTTTGCGGTCCTGTCAATCTTACCTTCCATTTCGAGAATGGTATTGATCCTGAAAATCTGGTCAGCATCCGTATGATGAAGGTCATAAGTGACCTCCCGCTCCACATATATATAGATGAGCGCGCTCACCGCGATACCGATTGACAATCCGGCTACAATCGTGACCAGGTGGATCCTTGATTTAAGCACGTTGCGATAATAAGTAAGGAGAATGTGCAGGAACATCGTTGAGAATTATGTTTCAATGAATTCAATTCGCGGCTTTTTTCCTATACCGGATACATCAGTATTTTGCCGTAAATCCAATATCGCCCCGTTCCAGATAATGACTATATTCTACTTCTAATTTTACCCGATTACTTAATTTTAAGAATGGTCCGTGCAATTCTCTTCGATGTAGTCGGCACCACGGTGGTCGAAACTGCCCCCGTCATTTCGGAGGCCTTTTACAAAGCGTTCCAGGATCATGGTCTACGGATTGATGAACGGTCCGTGCGCAGCAACCGTGGACGCGATAAGCAGGAAATGATTGAGCTCCTGCTGTTGCAGCACGGATTTGAAAATACCCTTGCACCCGTCATTTACCAGTCGTTCATAAAAAATGTGGAAGACAGGCTGCACCAGTTCCGTGCCGGTGATGGTGCACCAGAAATCTTCGATCGGTTAAAGGAACGCGGGATCAGGATCGGGCTTGGTACTGGCCTGTCCCGTGACCTGTTTGAAAAGATTATGCTCCGTCTTGAATGGCCATTAAGCCGTTTCGATTACATTGGAATACCGGAAAACGGCATTCGAGCTCGACCTCATCCGGATATGATATTGGATATGATGAGCAAGCTGGGCATCGCTCCTGCCGGGTTGATTAAGGTAGGTGATACTGTGGCCGACATACAGGAAGGAAAAGCGGCGGGTGTTGTAACGATAGCTATATTGGCGGGAACTCAGTCACGAGAGGATTTGATAAATGCGGAGCCGGACTTTGCCATTAACAACCTTGGCCAGATAATGAATATCATCAAACAATCCGCAGCGATAAAAAAATGAAAATATACCTGACAGACCAGTCTAAAAATTTTGACAGGCACCTTGGCCGGTTGATGATTGCCCGACCGATGACCTTTGACAAATCGAAACTAAAAGAAAAGACTTCATCCATCGCCATCATAAATCGCAAGCCATTTGAACAGATCAATCTTGACTTTTTCTTCGACTATAAAATATTTCCATCAAACATCCTGACCTTTCGCACGCAATGGCAACAGGAAAAAAGGAAAATGAAAGTCGGGGACACCATACTGCAGCAGGTTTTCATTCCACCGACACCTGCTTTTTCTCAAAAAATTGTGTTTGGTGTAAGGATCAATAACATCATTGAGGAAACGAAGAAAAAAGGGTTCAGCTACGAAACCCTTGAAGGACATGTGGAAAAGGGTGAATCAACTTTCACCCTTGAAGAATCTGATCAGGGACTAATATTTAAGATCCGGACGTATTCCGGGCCCGGAAATCTGCTGACTAAACTGGCAGGACCTGTATTTACGGTTCCTTATCAGTCTTATTGTACCCGGAAAGCTTTGGAAAATGTGAAAGAAGAAATTGAATGTCAGTAGTCCTGGTGTGGTCTATTGCCGAAGTCATCTATTTTCAACAAATCTCATCTCATGGCTTTACGAAATTCATCTGCCGATTCCCTTTTTCGCCTCCAGGCCCGGCTGGGGCCCGCTATATCACGTTCGGACTGAACCCTGTCCGCGCATTCCACTGCCAAACCAAGGACAGGCTTATGTCCTCACGTGATATAGCTGAAAGTTGGATACAAAAGTGATTGTGTTTTTATCGTGATTCAGAAAATGACCGATATGACGTCCTTCGATCATACGTGTTAGGTTCAAGGTCCGCGGTCTAGCATCGACGCACGATGTGCCCGAAAGGATGAACGCCCAAAGGCAGGTTAGTATATTGCGGAAATAAATGCAGATATGTCGTACTTTAACTAAAATTAAATGAAAACCGGATCGCTGATACTTATTTTACTTTTACCATTTACGCTCATGGCGCAACCCAACAATAAAGTCACTGAAGATTTCCTGCAGTCCTTTGCCGAAGCGTTCAATGCGCACGATCTGAATGCCATTATGGCGCACATGACCGAAGATTGTGTCTTTGAAGCATCTGCAGGTCCGGATGTGGACGGAGAAAAATTTTCCGGTCAGGCGCAGGTTCGAAAAGCGTTCGAAAGTGTTTTTGAAACTTTTCCGGATGCACGGTGGAATAATTCCAGGCATTTCATTTCCGGTGATAGAGGACTGAGCGAATGGACTTTTACCGGCACAAGAAAAGATGGAACGAAGGTTGAGGTTACTGGCTGTGATGTATTTACTTTGCGGGATGGAAAGATTTTCATTAAGAATTCTTATCGGAAGAACAGGCAGGCAATAAAATAAAATGTCAACATGAATAAGAATCTCGTTCTTGCTGCCGGAACCCTTATCGGTGGTGTTGTGCTGTGTGGGTTTGGCCTTGTCTCCACGCTAAAGCCTCCATTAAATACAATTTGCATTGTTGGGGGTCTGGTGTTCTCGGTCGGAGGATTTATTGCTTTTATCCTGATCTTAAAAAAAAGATAGTCTTTAAAAAGATATTGATACTGACGTCTATTTGAAATTTTTGAATCTCAGCCCGACCAGGAGTGAAAGCGTCATGTCGATTGATGACAGGTATGCGGGAACGATGGGCGCATAACCCGCTACATAAGAAAATTGAAGGCGGCTATAGATCAGTTCTCCGCTGTATCCGGCATTCAGCATGAACCACGCATTATATTCGGCGTTGACATGTTTCCGTTTTCCTCCATCCGTATTGTATTGATTAAAAGCGGCGCCTGCTCCCGCCATCAGAATTGGCGAAACAAAAAACCTGGCATTGTTAAAAACAAAGTTCACACCATAGCCCGGCATAAGGAGAAATCCGGGAGCCTTGACGTAGGTCAAACCAACCTGTTCGCCAAACCTTGTTTCGACGTCGTACGCATCGGGAACCATGGGCTGACCACTGCTTCCGAGATCCCTGAAAAAAAATTCCCCTCGAAAAAGAAAGGACCCCGCTGTTCTGACTTGCAGTTCACTCTGGTATAAGGAAGCCCGGTAGGAATAGCGCTGATGATTGAAAATATAAGTCGCCTGTGCGCCCATTCTGAATTCATGAAGCGATGGCGTACTCTCATATTCGTTGTTGTTGCCGGAGATGACCACGCCCTTGCTGTCAGAAAGGTATGCCCTATAGGATATTTTCCGGCGGGTATGGGAAGCAAACAATTTAAACTGATCAAGGTTGGATCGTTCTTCCTTCAGGTAGGTTGTTCCCGGAAGTGAAAACGAAATATTTCCATCGAGCCATTTGTAAGCACCACCGACACCGATAAAGTCATTGGTGTTTTTGAATAAATTATTGGTAAGATCTGCCGATCCATCACGCTTTGATCCGAGTACAAGCCTGTTTCCCTGTCCCCCGTAAAAAACACGGACATCATTGCTTTTGATGAAAGTCCGGATGTAAAGGGAGTCTGCATCGTCGACAGGCTTTGTTCCGTTCAGCGCCTGCGAAATAGCTATCCGTGACAGACCGAAAAATAACGTAACAAGCCAGAAGATTCTTCTACGCATACAATTGTCAAATATACGGGAATTGCTCGTCGACAGTCCAACGCTGATCATGGATTCGCTCCTCCTGTCAGTAATCAACTGCCCTCCCTCCAGAGAGGGACGAGGTATAAAAAGTTAAATCGATTTGAAGTAGTCTTGCAATTCACATACTTTGCCAGCCATATGAGGGTAAAATGTTTTGTTACAATTACGTTGGCATTTCTATCATTTTCCTGTGCGCAGAAAGACCACACCGTCCACGACCAAACTGAAAGATTAAAACTTACTCCTGTCGTTTTTGGAGGAAATCGCTACGTAGTTCAGGCCGACTTTGGTCTCGATGGCAAAGTTCCGCTGATGATCCATGGTAATGTCGCTTCCACTAGCTGATATAGAGAAACCGCGAACGTCAGAAAATACCGGCGGCTTTCATTACGGTACGCAGATCCGACTCGGTAACGGGCTTTACCAGGTAGTGCTCTATTCCCAGAGCTGTTGCCCTTGCCAAATCTCCCTCATCTTTGGACGAGGTAAGTACGGCTATGGTTGTTTTCTGGTCGGCAGGTAAGCTCAACTTCTTGAAGGCCTCGATAAATGTGAATCCGTCCATGATCGGCATATTGAGGTCGACCAATACAAGAGAAGGGAACGATCGGGCTCCGGAAAAGCAGTCATTGATGAGACCGAGAGCTTCCTTGCCATTGAAAGCAACCATTATCTCCTCGTTGCCCCAGATACCGTTAAGTAGTTTGGTAGTAATAAAGTTGAATATTTTTTCATCTTCAACCAGCATGATACGCCCTCCATCCTGACGCTCTGCGGGGACGGTGCCACCGGTTAGTGGCGGAGTGCGAGGATCGAAGTACGGTCTGATAAATTCTATTTAATTACTAATTCAATGTTTCAGGATTTTAATACTAATAGTATGAGGTAGATCGGTTTGACATGAACAGAATTAATTTTTGGCTAAATTTTGCGCGCAGATAACCTGATCCAAAAAGAAAATGCACGGCAACAGTTTACCTACGCGCTGTCGCCTGTGCATGAGGGAGCCCATCCTTCGTCTCAAAATTATGACGATGCGACAGGTTGATAAATCTTGTTTTCCCAAGCCTGGTGAATTTCTTCCGAAGACAACATTTTTGTTTCCCTAACAGATGAAGCTATTTCAATTTTATTCCTCTTCTGACAACAAACCCCGTATTTTAATTTGAAATATTTTTGGAGGTCCAGGACCTGAGGGATATTCATTCTCTGAAATCGTTTCATTCTCAAAAGATATGGTAATCCTGTATTCGTTTTTGCTGATCTCACCCTCTTTAAGGGATAGCGCTGAGTGCGTATTGGCATACACATAAGAAACTACCGTGTTGTCAGCATTTCTTCTGGCATCTCCAAAGTCAATGACCAGGTCTTTGAGTATATACCTGTTGGTCTGAGGAAAAGCATCAGCATCGAGGTCAATGGGGATGTGGTGGTTGTTATTATTGAACCTGACGACGGTGGGTGCAATGCCAAATTCATACGGATGATTCAGGTTGAGGTGCTCAGGCTCATGGAACTTGACCATACGTTTGCTTACCGGGAGTTGTACGCGGATGTCTTCAGGAAAAGCGCTTGAAGCAGACGAAAACAGATAGTAAAACAAAAAAAACAAGACGCCAAACGCTAAAGTCATGAACAGGATTTGCTTGGTCCTGTTAACTGGCTGGGGTGCTCTGATAGCTTTTACCAGTTTTTCTATGACATGATCCATTCCCTTGTCAAAAGAGACCGCGTACCTGTCGGCCATCGTTATATCATGTCCGGATAATTCAACGGGAGTTATATTGTACAGAACCGGAAGGATGACTTTTTTTTCTTTCAGCTCTTTTCCCAACAGCGTATAGAATTCACGCCTTGTCCAATTCTTGTCGAGATAGGTCGGTGATAGAATCACGACGCCGAACCGGGATTGGTCAAGGCCCTTGTGAATAGTTTTCTCGAGAGAATCACCGACCGTCAGTTCCTTTCCCGAATACCAGATTTTTAGATTTTCCTTTTCCAGCCGCTGGCAGAGTTCATTGGCAATTGGCAGCTTGTCCTCAACGGCATGGGAAATAAATGCATCGTACTTGTAATTGGATGGCCACATAGCGGTAGAGATTTGATGCTTAATAAAAGGCAATCCCCACCTTCCGGGCAATCTTATTTTCCAAATCGTTTGAAAACCTTTCCCTACCTCACAAAATGTTCAATCTCTCCATAACTTGACTTCTCATGGTTTTGCTCATCTCGACCTTATGCTTGCCAAGGGTAATCATATTTCCTTCAATCCCGGTTATTTTCTTTATGTTGATAACAAATCCCCGATGAACCTTAATGAAATCATGATGACCAATTTGCTCGACAACGTGGTTCATACTCACGGTTTGCAATAGTATTTTGCTGTCGGTAACAATATTGCAGTATGCCCTTTTCGCTTCTATATATATTATGTCATTGTAGGGAAGTTTGATGAGGTTGTTCTTTTCATCCTTCACAAATATGTGGTCTCTGGAATTGCTGGTCTTCCCGCTGCCCTTGAAACTGGCAAACGCGATTTGAATGGACCTTATCAGGTCAGATTCGTTAAAAGGTTTTGCCAGATATGCAAGCGGAAAGGTTTTGGTCGCACGCGTGACCGATTGTTCATCGATAAAATCACTGAGGTAAATTAATGGCACCTGATGTTTATCAGCGATTAGTTTTGCCGTGGATATCCCATCCAAAGCCCCCGCCAGCTGAATGTCCATCAAAATAAGATCTGGCTGGCTGGTTGTGAAAGAAGCCAGCGCGCTCTCCCCCGTGTTGTAAATGCCCGTTACATCCATTGCATTCTTTTGTAATTTAGAGGCTATGTCTTCGGCAATGAGCATGTTATCCTCCACGATCATGACTTTTATTCTTTCCATCTAAAGAGGTATTACAAGCTTATAGTGCGTTCCATTTTCAGTTTTAGTATCCATATAACCTTTTAGTTGAGTGACGAGCGTGTTCACCATTCTCAGCCCGAATGAATCGTGTTCAGCAAGATCTGCAGGTTGAATGCCTTTGCCGTTGTCCGAGAGATCGATACAAATTTTTTCATCGACACTCTTAAGATCAATTATGAGCTCAGGATTAAGGTTCTCATTATAAGCGTACTTAAATGAATTACTGATCAGCTCATTTAAAATTAATCCCAGTGGAATGGCTTTGTCGACATCGACTTGCACTTCGGAAATGCTGGCAGATAGTTTGAAAGGTTTTTCATTGTAGCCATAGGCAAAGATCAGGTATTGAACCAATTCGTCGATATAGGCTTTTATATTGATGGTTCTGTACTTGTCAATATTATAAAGCTTGCGATGTATAAGTGCCATTGCATTTATCCGCGCTTCGCTGGTTTTTATTGCCTGTAACGCGCGTTCATCCCGCAATTCACGGGACTGCAGACTAAAAATACTTGCAAGAAGCTGAAGATTGTTCTTGACCCGATGATGTAATTCTCTCAGCAGGATCTCGATACCCATCTTGTTTCTTCTTATGGTCCTGAAATTCGCATATGTTAATGCAGCGATAATGACGAGCAGCATCACGACGAGGACGAGGCCCAGTACCCACAGGCGGGTAGATGCAAGCTCAATTTTATGCAATTCCCGTTGTTGCTCCAGTAAAGCAATTTGTTGTTCTTTTCTTTCTGTTTCGTATCGAACGTGCATGGCAAGCAGGCTTTCCATTTTTTCTTTTGAAAGCAGGCTGTCTTTTACGATGAGTAGCTCCTGTATAGTCTCGAGGGCACGACGCGAATCCCCGCGATCGATGAAAACCTGGGCCATCAACTCCAGATTTCGCTGCAAATGATCCAATGCCTGACTTTGTCGTAAGAGCGAACGAGCCTGCAAAAGGTAGTTCTCGGCAAGCCGAGGATCATTCATGGCGAGACTAAGCTCGCCAAGGTTGTTCAGCGCCATAGCTTCTTCAATCCGTTCACCGAACTCATGTTTTATTTTTACTGATTCAATTAGATTTATCCTGGCTTCAGTGTACGCCTTTTGTTTGATAAGAACCGATCCTATATGATTCAGGGTCGCTCCCATAGCATTCCTGTCATTCTGTAATCTCTTGATCCTTGCAGAGTTCTGTAAATTGATCAGCGCGCTGTCGTAGATTTTTAGTGCAATGTATGTTTCGCCTATGTTGTTATACGATTGGCCAATGCCTTTTTGATAAGCAATTTGCTGCCTGATCTTCAGTGCTTTTTTATAGAACACCAGTGCGTCAGCATGATCGTTCATTTTGGAATAGACACTTCCGACGGTATTGTATGCAGAGGCGAGGGGTCGGTCCGGGGGAAGGCGCTCCAGCTTATTTAACGCGCTGAACACATGCTCCAGCGCTTTTTCGTAAAGACCTCTGTTTTTATAAATGATCGCGAGGTTAATTTCAATGTTGGTGGAATTTGCCGTATCATTTTCTGCCAGGTAGAGGCTAAGGGCTTTATAATAATAGAAAGTGGCACTATCCGGCAAGCCTTTATTGTTGTAAATAATTCCAATTGAATTAAAATTTGATGCCGTTAATTTCCGGTCATTCTGCGATGTTTCGAGCGATTGATTTGCATAAAAAATCGCACTATCGTATTGCCCCTGGTTTAGCAACATCCAGGCAATCTGGCTGGAATAATTCGCAATTGATTGCTGGTCATTCCGGTCAACCGATGCTTTTAAAAGCAATTTCAGGCTGTCACTTCCGGACTGGCCAAGTGCGAAATTTGAAAAGCAACAAAAAACAACAAAAAAGCACAGACGGCTCATGAAGTGCGCAGCGTGGGAAGCCTAATATAAAAAAAAACGGTGAAGAACAGAAGTCCTTCACCGTTAAACTTTAGCCCCACCTAACAATTATGGCAAGGGGGAGGCGGAGGTGGCGGGGGAATTCCTATCGGATCGTCTTCAGTCCGGGGTTCAACAACATACTCTTCGCAGCTGGATAGGACTAATCCGAGCGCAATCACGAAAACATAGATCAGATTTTTCATTGTATTAAATTTTAATTGAACATCTTCCTTAAAAAACCAGTCAACAGCTTTACTATTCAACTTGTCGCCAATCGCCGCAAGGGCATCCATCTTTTACGATGCGCTGCCATAGTTCTCCAGGGTGATGTGGACCCGGGCACACAGCGGTGCGAACGATGGATTGCGTGGAATACGCCCCGCGCTCATTCAGTCGGCGTCACAATTATGATATCAATATTGTCCGGCAGGAAAGAATGGTTGTGACCGGACGTTGGACTTGTTTTCCTTAAATTGTCCCTTTTATTCCCGTTTTATTCTTGATTATTTAACTTAAGGCAATGAAGGTCGGGGTTGAAACTCTCCAAAAAGTCCTGGAGAATCTTGCGCAACAATCGGGTGAAACTCTTGATCATGCCGGCCTTGTCAGGATTTGGGAAAGCATCGATCCGAAAAGGGGTGGTGATTATTTATACAAAAAAATCTTCCTCGAGCTAAAGAAAAAAAAGTACGGCTCAACGATGGGCGTTAGCGCCTTTCACTTTGAAAGGATCGCAAAATTTCTCGGTTACACCTCATTCAGCCAGCTGGAAAGAAAGCTGGCGACAGGAACGAGCCCTCAGCTCCAGAGTTTAATCGGAAACTACTATAGTTACGTCAGAGCGAATCATAAGGAGGGGATAATTTTAAGGTCTCCGGTCAGGATCCATGACAAGACTGGTCAGATCTTTTTTGAATTGCAGGGAACCGCAAATTTGTTTACGGGGGAAGTCCAATTAAGAAACGGATGCTTGTTCATCCATATGGATTCACGCGAAGGAAAATCTTTCCATCATATTTATAAGATCGGCAATCGCCATGAGCCTGCTTTGCTACAGGGGATATTTTCAGGAGTATCTACAGCATTTGACCCGATAGGCGGACGTTGCGTGCTTATCAGACAAAGCGGGAGTTTTTCGATCCTGAAAAATGAAAAAATTAAAATTGCGCTGATGCTTAAGTCACGATCGGCAGATGACAAGCGATTGGCCATGTACTTCAGGGATTTCAACGACAATAATTTGAGCACGCTAAAATCCTCCAGTTTTTCTTTTGACGACCTGGTGTAGCCCTTCGGTGCCAGCTGAAATGCCATCAAAGATCTTTCTTTTTCTTTTTGTAGATTGTTGCGAGACGAAGGAGTTTTGAACTGATCTCGAGTCCCGACTCCACAGCAATATCCTGGTTTATTTCAAGCCGCATTTTACTTTCCTCAAGATAGAACCGAAGAATTCCAGAATGTTCCATGAAATGTTCACCATCACTCACCGTCAATATTGCCTTAGCCCGTGTATCTACAATCGACTCTTTTAGCTGAGGGAACGACTTTTCAATAAATAAAATCTGACAATCAGATACGTTCTCAGGCAATCTTTCGTAATACTTGACGAGAATATCCCGGCCATCGAATTTCTCGCCTTTGCAAATCTCTTCCAGGCGTGAACCAAAAATGTTTTTACCTACCACGCCAATAACAAAGGGTGACGCTTCATTTTTAAAAGTACCTGCCGGCCACTTTACAAATTGTGTGAAATTGAAGAGGAATAAGGCTTTAATTTGATTTTCCTTTGGACCCTGATCTGCGCGATTGACTCCAGCACACAAAAATGCTATCAGAATCAGGACATGAACCTTTGCCATCTTTTTCATAATTAATCTTCTGCTTTCTGACAACATTAAAAGCGGCATATTAGTTTAGCATAAACACTTCGTTCCATACTTTTTGCGGGGGGTGAGTCAGGAATAAACTCCGTGTGAAACTCCTGAAGAAGATTTTGTCCCGTAACATTTACTTCAATTATTTTACTGATCTTCCACCACAGCTGCATGTCCAAGCCCACATAGTCTGAAACATATGGTTCAGGAAGCTCACCGACATATCGGAGTACAAACCCCGTTCCGAACGCTTTGGTGAAATTGGCTGTTGATTGGATTACAATCTGATCGGTAGCGTCATTATTTTCATTGGCATTATTCTGGTCATTGCTGTCTGTCTTGACCCGCAAATCCTTTTTCAGATAGGTATAGCCTCCGCGAAATTTGCACCAGCTGTTTAACTGGACCGTGGCTGAAAATTCGGCCCCATAGGTGTCACCTTCAACGCCATTGCCGAAAGTAATGGGAGTTCCAAAAACTGATGCTCCAGGCTCAACACTGCGTAGCATGTCATATTGGTTGTAAAAAAGTGAAAGCGATGTCGAAATGTTCTTCAAGCTTTGTGTTCGCCATCCAAGCTCGTATGCGAGTAGCTCTTCAGACTGAAAATCACTCCCAGTTATGTACGTGCCAATAACTGGCACATCAATAAAAAATTCGCGGTCTATGCGCGATGGATTTCTTACGGCTCTGGAAACGGATCCCCAAATTGTATGATGTGAAGCGGTAGTCCATGTAAGCCGGCCATTAGGTTGGTATTGCCATTGCGTATAACTATTGTGTTCAAACTTGATACCCAATGTCAGTTTTAGCTTTTCACTGATCAAAGGGATATCATCCTGTACAAAAATATTGGTCAGGTAAAGTGATTTTCTTGCTGGCATGAATCCAAATGATTCAAGGTTGGTTACATCATGATCCATATAACGGAATCCAAAACCATAGATTAGTTGATTAAGCCTTCCTACTGAAAATCCATGCTGAGCTTCGATATCGTAGGTGCTCAGTTTTTCTGCAAAGCCATTCCTGAAATTTCGCCAGGTCCTGTCAAAATAGGCCTGAATTTGAATACTTGAGTTTTCCTTAAAAACATGATTCCAACGCGATAAGATATTTGTTCCCCTTGCAATGACGGGGTTACCGCCGTCCGGATCAGGGCGACCTTCATACAAGTTACCCATCAAAATAATCAGGTCCTTCTCCGTAACATCCCAGTCAAAACGCAGTCCTCCCTGTGCAATCTGCCAGGCGTCTTTGGCTTCGACATCCGTACTGTCGTGAAAGACTGTATTGTCTCGCTTGAACCCTGTCCCGTATATCCTGTAGGTGAATTTGTCTGTAAATTTCCCGCCATAACGGAGGCTGGCCAGTCCACGAAGCTCGGTGCCCGCAGCTGCTTCGGCATAGAAGCCCTGGGTATCTTTTGTACTCTTTGTTATTATGTTGATCACGCCGTTAACCGCATTTGCGCCCCATAATGTCCCACCAGGCCCGCTGATTACTTCAATCCTTTCAATGTCTTCAAGCATCAGGTTCTGAACATCCCAGAAGACCCCAGCATACATTGGTGTATAAACCACTCTCCCATTTATCAGCACGAGAAGCTTATTAGCCAAAACGCCATTAAAGCCCCGCGAGGTTATCGCCCATTGACTTGCATTTACCTGGCTCACCATCAGATTCGGAGCAAGCTTTAATGCTTCCGGAACGCTAGTGACACCGGAACGCCTGATATCTTCATTAGTGATCACTTGCACAGCGGAAGCAACTTCTGAGAGTTTCTCACTGCGTTTGGAAACAGACGTAACTTCGAGGTTCATCAATTCTTCCATGCTAAGTGCCTTTAATTTTTCCAATTCCTCATCCTGCGCTTTAGCCTGAAATGCTGACATATAAACGATCGGCAGTATTGCCATCCGAAAAATTACTTTGTTGAGTCGTTGTGAATTCATGAAGTCTGGTGGTTTAATGAAATCATTTCGCAGGACGATTGGTCAGCATCCAAAACATTCCGAGTTCGGCGACAGCTCTCGAAAAATTATCAAAACCAACAGGCTTCACGACGTAGGCATTTACACCAAGCGCATAGCTGCTGATGATATCCTTTTCCTCGTTGGAAGAGGTCATGATGATGACGGGGATCAGCTTTGTTCGCTCATCACCGCGAATGGCTTTCAAAACTTGCAAGCCATCTACCTTTGGCATCTTAAGGTCCAGCAGGACCATTTTTGGTTTATCCTCAACTTTCCGTTCAGCATACTTGCCCCTGCCAAACACAAAATCCAACGCTTGTGCTCCATCGGTCAGGTGAATTAGGTTATTGCCAAGATTATTTTTCTTAAGCGCACGCAATACGAGGGCTGCGTCGTCGGGGTTGTCTTCGACAAACAGGATGTCGACGGCGTGAATTGAATCGTTCATGGTTATAGGGTTTATTGTATATCATTTGGAAGTGAAAAAAAGAAGGTTGCGCCCTCGTTGATCCTGCCTTCAGCCCAGACTTTACCTTCGTGCTTGGTAATCACGCGATGGACGAGCGCCAGCCCCACCCCTGTACCCTCAAATTCATCCCCGCTGTGGAGCCGCTGGAACACGCCGAAGAGCTTATCATAGTATTGCATGTCAAATCCAGCTCCGTTATCCCTGACGAAATAAATAATTGATCCATTTTCATTGTATGATCCCACTTCAACAATTGCCTTTTCCTTTTTCATTGAATACTTTAATGCATTTCCAATCAGGTTTTGCATCACCTGTCTTATCATGCTGTTGTCTCCATAACAAACCGGTAGCGATCCGATATGCAATTCGCTATCAGAATTGTATTGTGATTTCATATCATCCCATACCAGGGTGGCAATGGATTTAATGTCAAGCTTGACTTTGGTGACTTTTTGTTTTCCGAGTCTGGAGAAAGCCAGAAGGTCATCGATAAGCTGACCCATACGTTCTCCATTCCTCATAATAATGTTGAGGTTATTGATTGCATCCTTATCCAGGACATTGCCATAATCCTCCATTAAAATATTAGAAAACCCAATAATCGAACGAAGAGGGGCTCTCAGGTCATGTGAAACCGAATAGGAAAAAGCCTCCATTTCTTTATTGGCTGCTTCCAGATCCTGGGTGCGTTTCTTAATCAGTCCCTCCAGCTTCTGGTTAAAGGAACGGATCTCATCATTCTGCCTCTCAATTTCAGTCAGCATTTGATTGAAAGCATCGGTCAGATAACCTATCTCATCGTTTCCGGATTTGGCAACCCTGACGGAATAATCCTTCTTTTCGGAAACAATTCGCGCAGTATTCGCCAGGGAAAGAATAGGTCTTGAAATAATTCCCTGCATGCGGTTGGAAAGAAAATAAGCAACAGCAAGGGATCCTATTCCAATCAATCCTGCGATGGTCAGATATAACCAGAGGCGATCGTATAAGGCGTTCATGTCCGATCGCAGGAAAAGCGTACCCAGCATCTTATCACCCTGAACAACCGGCTGAAAAACCAAAAGTTCTGAATCTTTCAATTCATGACTTTCTTCAAACCTTGCTTCAGGCAAATTTCCGGCAGGAAAACCGGGAGGATAGAGCGAAAACAGCTGGCCATTTTCGTCGAAAACGGCTGAAACTATAATATGCGGTTCCGCCTTTAAAGCTGAAAGTATTTCTTCAGCATCATCGGGATCACGGAAAGCCAGTGCAGCCGTGGTGTTGCTGGCGATTATCTTCGCCTGAACGGACAGTTCCCGCACCGAAGACTGGCGAAACGTGATGAATTCGTAAATAAAATAAGTAAGGATTGTAAAAAGCAAAACGGCACTGCTTGTGAGCAAAATGGCCCGCAGGATCTTTCGTTTTATCGGTGCATCTTTCAGCAGCATTCTAATATTCTTTTATTAAAAGTGATCACTTACAAGTTTGTTTGAAACAAGGTCAGGCAGCGTAACCGTTATACTTGTGCCCTGCCTCTCCTCTGAGACCAGTGTGATGTTACCTTTCAGCTTTTCAACAATTTCCCTTACAATATAAAGTCCCAGGCCAGCGCCCAAACTTCTCTCACTTCCACGATAGAACATGTCGAATACTTTATGACGAATTGCTTTATCAATCCCGATTCCATTGTCCTTGACAGAAATCTCTGCCAGGCTGTCTTTTAAAATGATCTGGATACTTATTCTTGGGACTTTCGCCTCGTCACAATACACAATACTATTGGATAACATATTTCTGAAAATCAGCTCCAGTCTGACCTTGTCGGAGTAGAAAGGCGCGCTGCCAGAGATCTCGATACTCTTCTCTATGCTGGCCATGCCATCCAGATGCTCCAATTTTGAATAGGCTTCCGCGATCAATTCATGCCAAGTGACCAAGTTTACAGACACTTCGGTCCTTTCGTTTTTGGAATAATCCAGAATCTCTTTTAAAATATTATCCAGTTTGATAATACTCGACTCCATCATTTTGTGAAGAGAAGATCGCACACCTTTGTCTTCTTCCAACTTGCTCAGGTTGATCAAGCCCATCACGGAAGTAAGCGGTGATCTAAGATTATGGGAAATGTTATAAACAAAATTATCCAGTTCCTTATTCAACTTTACGAGTTCATTGTTCTGTTTTCTGAGCGCGATTCGAGCCTCGCGCTTCAGCGTTTCAAGTTTTCGTTGCTTGATCGACCGGTGTATCGCTGCGGGGAGTCGTGAAAGGTTGGATTTAAGGATATAATCATCAACTCCATGCTGAAGGCAGCTGATGGCGAACTCATCGGAGACCGCACCCGTAACAAGGATAAAAGGAACCTGGCTTCTTTCCTTGAGACAGATTCGAAAGGCTTCCGTTGAATTGAAAGTCGGAAGAGAATGGTCTGAAAGTACTACGTCCGGATTAAAATCATGCAGGGCAAGCTGGAATGTCTCTCGGGTTTCCACCCTGTTTGCAATAAAAGTCAATTTTGCTTTCTTAAGCTCGCGTTCGATCAGAAAGGTATCGTCAGGATTGTCCTCAAGCATCAGGATTCGTAAAGTCTTTCCATCATTCATAGCATCGCCTTAAGGATTTCCCACATTCGCGATCACATTATCCACGGCCGTTAGTTTATCAGAGAAATAAGAGAGGAATCTCGGAAGTTCCTCCTTATCAGGAGAGTAGTAGATATTCTCATTGCCCTGATCGGTCTCCTCCCAAAATTCTGCACTAGCCTCAGCCAGTTTATCGCAGGCTAAATAAATTGCACGTGATGCCTCGCTCTTCTCAAGTATTTCCAATTCTCTGATCATGGAAAAAACAATCAGTTCGATGAATTCAGTTTCTTTATTTTTCATGTAAAAAAGGCAGAGAGCGACCTGAACCTGCCGTAAGCCGTTATCGTGAATCCGATGCTTTTTCACCTGAGATCCTAGGGCATTAAAAGTTGTGAGAACCGCTACCTGCAGGGGTCTTGGAAATCTCTGATTGTAGATTGAAATGAGAATCTTTTTCAGCTCAACCGCAAAAACTTCGACCAGAAAATAAAAAACCGGTTCAGACAGGCTTTTGGTGCGGATCTCATCGGCATAAAACCTGAAGTACCTGCAACATTGTACAATCCTGTGCTCCTGCCTTTTTTCTATGAAGAGGTCTACAAGATGGCTGTAATGAAAAATGGTATTATAAACGTTCCTGATCTCCCTTGCCTTGATACCGTTATTAATCCCAAACCGCAGCATGGTGTTGAAATAAATAATTACCGTGTCGACTACGTTCTCGTCTTTGAGCTCCAATGCTGTTTTCCCTGTCTCGTATAATTCGTTGCCGCAGAGGGAAGCAAGATCATAATTGCCTCCACGGGTCAGCATGAGGTAGGAATTGCTAAGGCTGCGTAGCACTTTTTGCTCGTAAAATGTTCGCTTGTCCTGAATATCAAGACTCTTATCACTCAACGTTATGAATGAAATATCGTTTTTGATGGAGTTGCTTATCCGAAAATAAGATTCTGACAGCAGTGATTTTTTCTTGAGATAATAGCGAATGGAGATACCAAGTTTGTGAATGATATCAGCCTGTGGTTCCTTGAACTCGACATACTGCAGAAGGTCGTTCAGCTGATTGACGCTTTCCAGCAGCGTTAAGTGATTTTCGTTTATCTCGGAGGCGCTGGAAACCTTTCCACCGGCCTTGATCGTCCGAAGGTTATGAATGAACAACCGCCGAACGACACTGGACGTCTTGGTATATTTGAGGATATAAAAGATGTAGGGTATGGAAGTCACAATGAACCCGGGAAGAAGAACGTAATTGTTAAGGAAGATCACATTATCAACAAAACGATTTCCCGCCGAATATTGGAAGTGGAGGAAAATATTCTCAAGAGCGCTCAAGGCAATAAGCCAGATGAAAAGGCAGCTCCAGTATTCTGTGACAAACAGGTCGATAAGCTTGGGTGTTTTTTCCGATGCAATAGAGACCACGATTATCAAAGTCCCAAACACGAACGCCATCAGTGACAGCCAGATCTCCGGTGCTGAATCCGTAAAGCGGTTGCCGGAGGCCTGACTTTCCGAATAATCCAAAAGATTCACCGGCAGGATGAATGCTGTAAGTATCAGGGCTGCCTTGATAGCAATGGCTGTCCACAATATTGGGAGAATACTTTTTTCAGTGCTGTATTTCACGGCGGATCATTTTTTAGTTTAAAAAAAGACTTCCGATGTCGAGGAAAAACAATAAGCTCCATCCAATGAGGACGTGAGACACGCTCACGCCGATCAGGTTCTCGTGGCGGGAATACAACCATCCCCAGAAAAGGCCTGGAACAAACACAAGCAGCGCCAAAACACCGTTCATAAGGTGAACATGAGTGGCAGAAAATAATGCATTTGATACAATCACCGCCCTTAATGTCACGTTCTTTCCCGTAAAAAAATGTTGCAGGCTTCCCTGTAATACTCCCCTGGAGATAAATTCCTGTATGGGGGAATGCAATCCATACAATATAAAATTGAAAGCAAGATAACGGTGAGATGCCGGATCAAAATCGAATAAGGGAAGGTGCTTGTACTGTGGCACGGTCCGGATCAATATCCATTTTACAGCCACACAAATCACGATAATGATCAATGTCCAGATCATCGATTCCCTGAGTGCCGGCTTCCAGTTTCTCCTTGTCAGGCCGATCACTCTCAGGGGCAATCTGCTATGCCGAAGCATCAGGATAAGAACTCCTGCAAAGAGGAAAATAATAATTGCACTAATCAGGGAAGTTCCACCTGAGTCAGACGAAAGTGATATTATAATATGGATGGCCATATTATAAGTGCAAAGCAATCCGATCACATAGCTGAAGAAAAGATTCGAGCGTGAATTAAGAAGGGATCGGTGCAGTTCTGTCCTTAGGCTTCTGACCTCGTTCACGCTTGACTGCTTTACCCTTTCAGCTATGTTTGTCAGAATGTTCTTCAGCATTCTGGAATATATCTGCGGATGCATATGCTCAAGCAAGTCGAACTGCACACGGCTGATCGAAAGCAATTCTGATGGAGTAATGCACGTAATAGTAGCGGATCTCGCATTACCCGTGACGAAACTCAGCTCACCGATGATGTCGCCTCCTGATATTGCAGCAAGCCTAAATCGCGTTGACCTTTCGCTTGATGAAAAACTCCCATCCCCAAATGAATCCCTTTTGACAACTTCAAGGCGTCCTTCCAGAACAAGAAAAAGATCGGATGATTCCATTCCTTCCTGAATGAGAATTTGCCCTTTGCGGCCTGTAATGATTGGAAAATATCCGATAACCTTTTTCAATTGAGTGTCATCAAGGCCATTGAAAGCGCTGTGCTGCCGTATAAGCTTCCAGCGCTCACCCCCTTCTGCGGAGGCTTCGGTATCATTGATTCCTTTACCGGACGTATTCATCGTATTTAGTTTCAGACGAATTGTTCGTTCTGTAAACCGTTCTTCTAATTCTGAAAATCCAAAATCCTGAACTCCACCGACGAAGCAAGCTCCTGCGACTTTTGCGCTTGCGCCTCTTTCTTTTTGGTGCTTGCGACAATGTCGTGCCCGACGCCGGTGAAACTTAACCGTTTCCTATCGATACCGTTGGAGACCAAATGATCAAATACCTTTTGAGCACGCTCGTTAGACAAGGTGAAGCTTTTGGAACGATCCTGATGGACGTTCGAATGGGCGGTGATCATGACCACAAGGCTTTTATTTTGCTTGAGGTATTCGATTACCGACTTGAGCCCATCCATGCTCTCCTTTTTCAGGAGAGACTGATCATCGTCAAAAACATCTTTTACTACTTTGGTCTGGCCGATCTGACCGAGATCAGAGGCGCTGGAATTCTCTGTCTCATCGACGAAGAGATGCGTCATCTCGATTCGAAAGATATCAGTGTTGTCAGCGGAGAAACCCCTTGCATAATAGGCGTACCGATCAGCGGGATTATAATTAAAAGAAAGGTCGTCATATGAAGAGTTGATGCCCGGTCCAAGGTTCAGGGGTTCTGACCACTTGGTCCATGTGTCGTCGAGGCGTTTGGACATGAAAATATCCAATCCACCATATCCATTGTGGCCATCAGATGCAAAGTAAAGGGTCTTGCCATCGTACGCCAGCCAGGGGGAAGTTTCATCACCAAAAGTGTTGATCACGGGCCCCAGGTTAATACTTTCTGTTCCTTTATATTCCTGTTTTGCATCCGGATCCCTGAAAGCAACGTAGAGATCCAACTTTCCTTTCGAGTCAACTTTTTGTTGGGCAATAATGAGCTTTGTGCGGTCAGCTGAAAGATCATAACCGGCCCTGCTTGCGAAATTGTAGTCTCCTTCGATGTTGACCGGAACAGGAAACGACCAAAGGTCTCCGGTGCGTATAGAAATCGAAGCTCCCGCCATCATTTTTCCATTCTTCCGGTAAATGTTAGCCAGCAAAAGTGTATCTCCTTTGAGGCCTATCCCAGTGATGAAATTCGGGCCTGTATTATTCAGCGGGGCGCCTGCATTGACGGCCTCTTTCCAGGCTTGTGTTTCTGTGTCAAAGTCGCTGTACCAGATATCTTCATCATTAGCACCACCCGTGTTGTCCGGATATCCTTGTCTACTGAAATACAATCGTGAGCCATCTTTGGTTGGCATTGGACCCAACTCGTTGTATTGAGTATTGACAACAAAGTCAAGCGGCTCGCCGGTTATATCCGTATTAATATTTTTCGCAACTTTTACGCGATGTTCCTGCCCAAGGGCAGGAGCATATAAAATAATCAGCAGTACTGCTAACGACAGTTGGCTTCCGGAAAGAGAACGTTTAATGCTTTTCATATGTAATATGTTTTATTCGTCAATCCATTTATAGGCGTCACCAAGATTTGAGAAGTATGCAATTTTCAATTCGTCATCATCATAATCCTTATTGAGGGCCTCATATTTTTTTGTCATAACCCTGACTACAAATCCATATTTTTTCACCTGCGTTTCCATGATCAGGGGCATGAACCTGTAGTTGATCCACGTCTGCAGCTCAGTGTTCTCCGTAAAGAAATATTCCGTTGAGTCTACGATAATATTTTGAATGGAATTCTTATCGATGTACTCCAGAATTTTACGTATTTCTTTTTTTGTTTCGTCGACATTCAGTTTCTCGGATTCCATACGCCAGGACACAATCAATAATTTCCTATCCGCTTCAAGGGATATCTCTGAAAAGGGGCTTTCATACAAATTGACAGGTCTTTTATTATTCATTGACGTGATCATTGAGTCCCTTTTACAAAATACATATCCATCTTACCCATGTTCTTCACTTCTATCTCTCCCCTTCTTTCGCAACTAAATTTATCCTTCACCAGCTGGTAAGTGATGCCTGAAATATTCACCTTCCCCGGCATCCCGGATGACTCCATACGGCTCGCTGTGTTCACGCAATCACCCCATATATCGTAGACAAACTTGTTCTTGCCAATCACACCTGCTATGAGTTCGCCGGAGTGAATTCCAATTCTGCATTCCCACACTGGTCTTCCTGAACCTTTCGTTCCGCGGGCACTGAGAAATTCGATCATTTGCAATCCCGTGTTAACTGCGTCGACCGGATTGGAAAAATTCTTCATCGGGATACCGCCCGCCGCCATATATCCGTCACCGATCGTTTTTATTTTTTCCATTTCATTACGCTCGAGTATCTCATCAAAGCCAACGAAAATTTCATTAAGCTCATCTATCGTTTCGGCAGGGCTTAGGTTTTTTGCAATCCTGCTGAAGTTTATAAGGTCGGCGAACAGAACAGAAGCCAATGAAAAGTGACGGGGAGCGACCACTCCTTTTTCCTTTAATTCCCTGGCCACCGATTCCGGCAGTATATTTAACAGAAGGCGATCAGCCTTCTTTCTTTCCCTATCGATCTCGTTTTTTTGTCTGGTCAGCTCTTCATTGGACTCCTTCAGCAGTCCCGCAGTCACCTCAAGCTGATTGACAAACTTTTCAAGCTGCTGGCGGGATTCTATTAATTCAAGTTGAGTCTTTACCCTCATCATCAGTTCATCAGGGTCGAACGGCTTGGTCATATAATCGCAAGCCCCCACTTTGAATCCCTCAACAGTGATCTTCTTTTCTGCATGGGAGGTGAGGAAAATAACAGGAATGTTTTTCGTAAGCGGATCGCTTTTCAGCCTCCGGCAGACTTCGAGTCCATTCATCCCAGGCATATCAATATCCAAAAGGATTAAGTCCGGATTAGTAGAGGATGCCAGCTCAAGTGCTTTTTCACCATTAAGAGCAACCTTTCTTCTAAAACGGGACAGGAGCGAATTCAGAATGTCAATATTCTCAGGAGTGTCGTCCACCAGCAGCAACGTTTTTTCAAACAGGGTGCTGTTAAGCAGAAGCGCTTTCCCGGACATTCCTTCCAAACTTGGTTCCGATGCTCCAGAATTCTTGCTCATCTTCATCAATTCAGTTTTGACTTGAGCTCATTAAGGGTTGCTATTGCTTTATCAAAATCATATTTGCTAAGGCTCTTTTCAATCTCTTGCAATTGAATCTCATATCCCTTTACAGTCCCTATCTGCTTGAGGACGTTGGATGCCTCGGGATCGTTCTCCTTCAGCAGGCCAGCAAGGCGGGAAATCAATGGCTTCACGTGAACCAATTCCGTCACGATATGGGGAGGCACATTTTCTTCAATAAGATTTCTCCTTAAACCTTCTAAAATCATATTAATCTCCTCTTCGATGACACCTACAATCGCCTGGATATCTCTTGCCTTGATCAAAAGAACTTCTGCATCGAGACATTTTTGATGAAGTTTAATCATCCCTAGATTTCCCGACATTCCCTTAAGGGTGTGCAGCATCCTTCTTGCTTCCTCACGATCACCGGAATTAAATTTATTGACAAGCTCAGCAATAAAATTTCCATGGGTCTTGACGAATTTGAGTAGCAAATCGCGATAGAGGGAAGAATTATTACCAAGATGACCAAGCCCATCGTCCTGATCAATGCCTGGCAACGAGGGTATCGCTTTGTGCTTTGCCCTGGATTCCTGCACCTTTAAAGCGCCCTGGACTTGTGCGCCTGGCTTAAGCCATTTCTCAATAGTGGATATCATTTGCTCAGGGTTAATGGGTTTGGCAATAAAATCCATCATTCCAGCGGCGAGGCAATTTTCTTTGACTCCCACTATCGCATCGGCTGTCATCGCGATGATTGGCAGGTCACTAAACTCCTTGTTTTTTCTTATTTCCTGTGTTGCTGCTATGCCACCCATAACCGGCATCTGAAGGTCCATGAGAATCAAATCGTATTTTGATTTCTGAATAGAGTCATTACACATACCCACCGCTTCCAATCCATTCGAAGCAATGTCAACTGTAAACCCGAATCCCATCAGAAGTTCGGTGGCAACCTGTTGATTGATGTCGTTGTCTTCCACAAGAAGCAAATGCCCGTTGTAAAACTTTTCCGACGAGTTGTTTTGAATCAATGCATATTTTTTTTCGAAGCCTACTCTCGCATTGTTCTCAATAGCGTTCATTATGGAGTCATAGGCTTCTGAATAGCGAAGGGGTTTGATCAGGATTCCGGACAGCTGAAGCTCTTCGGCTCTATGATAGAGCATATCATAGCGGTTATTTTTGCACATCATGATGATCTTAATGTCTTTCAACTCAGCATCCTGGCGAATGATCGATACAGCTTCGAGCCCGTCGATACCCGGTGGGATAATGGCATCCATCAATACAAGCTGGACGGGATGTGCGTAGAAATTATTTTTGAGGTAATGGATTGCATTAAGCGCTGAATCCATTGTGATAACGTTGAACGAAAAAGATTCAAGCATCTCTTTAAGAATCCTCATAGAGGATTGATTGTCCTCAACTACCATAACATTCAACTGCCGCGGGTCAACCGAAGGAGCAGGAAGGATCCGTTGCTTCTTCTGAACTTTCATCCACACCGTAAAAGTAAATGTCGTGCCGGTCCCGGGGGCACTTTGGACAGAGACCGCTCCCTGCATAAGTTCCACCAAGCGTTTGATGATCGACAATCCAAGGCCCGTTCCACCATATTTACGTGAAATGGAATTGTCAGCTTGCGTAAAAGGCTGAAATAAAATGCTCATCTGAGCATCGTCCATCCCAATGCCAGTATCTGAAACTGTAAAATGAAGCTTTATGCGTTCATCCTGGATCTCCTGACAGGAGACGTTTACGACGACTTCCCCCTTATCAGTGAATTTGACTGCATTGCTCAAAAGATTTATCAGTATACGTTCGAGGTTGGATGGATCCCCTATAAGATATTTAGGAACTTTGCTGTCAATCCCAAATACAATTTCAAGTCCTTTGCTCTCTGCCTTGTAGGTGATTATGTCAGCCAGTTTCTGGAACACATCCTCAAGATCAAAGGTCACTTCCTCCAACCTCAGTTTACCGGATTCCACTTTGGAGAAATCAAGAATGTCGTTGATAATGGAAAGAAGTGAATCGCTTGAGGACTGAATTTTTTTGAGGTAATCAGTTTGTTTTGGCGTTAATTCAGTTTTTAGAGCCAAGTGTGTAAGACCGAGAACGGCATTCAGGGGCGTACGGATCTCGTGCGACATATTCGCCAAAAACTGGCTCTTGGTGAGGTTGGCGGCATCAGCGGCAAGCTTGGCTTCCTGAAGGTGTTCGTTGACAGCTTTGAGATCCTGTGTGCGCTGCCGCACCATTTTTTCAAGCCTTTCCTCTGTTTTCTTTCGTTCAGTGATATCGCTGACAAGAGACATCAACGTCGTAATCTTACCGGATTCATCCTTCTGTAAGGAAATATGCCACTCACACCATATTGTAGTCCCACTCTTGGTAGAATTGGAATTCACGATCTGGGTCCGTTCCTGTTTAGTCAGCAAGAGCTCTTCAGCAATCTCAGCTATCCAGGCTTGATCAAGGGAATAAATATGGTTTTGACCTGCATTTTCCTCGCGAAATATCTCATCCTCGCTCCATCCGAAAATCTCTTCAGCTCGTTTTGACCATGATTTGATTTTGAACCGGTCGTCCCACTCGACAAAGCCCAGCGGTGAATTTTCCAGATGAAATAATATTTTTTGGTGAGCCATCGCCAGTTCACATTCTGCCTTCGCTTTAGCCTGAATGGAATTGTATTTCTCAAGCGCCTGGGTTACCGCCGTTGGCAGACGTTTCAGATTATCTTTAAGGATATAATCCCAAGCGCCCTCTCTCATTATGGTAACGACATTCTCTTCCGAAGTCGTACCTGTTATCAGTATAAAAGGGACAGTAATTTTTCGCTCACGGATAATTCTGAGTGCTGCAAGGGAGTTAAAGGATGGCAGGGAATGATCCGAAAGTATGATATCCGGCAAAAAATCAGTGAGTCCCGAGGTAAAGCCAGCTTCATCTTCAACCAGGAGTAGTTCAAACTCAAGGCCTGCCTTCTGAAGTTGGCGTTGTATCAGACTTGAATCAGGTGCGGAATCTTCGAGATGAAGAATCTTTATCTTTTGATCAGCCATGCCCTTCTCGTTAAATGCTGAACTTCAGCAATACCTGCCTTCTCCTTGTTTTAAGGAGTGTATAAATTCAATCAAATGCGAGTTAAAGCAATGCTAAATGCATTGCTGATAGATGGGCTCAATTAACAATATAGAAAACAAGTTATCCTTTTCCAAAAATCTGCATTTTTTTCAATGAAATTTTAAGAAAAAATGTAACGAATTAAGTAACTGCCTTATGGCAATAAACGCATTACAACGGTATGCCTACTGTACATTTATGAAATCGTTTCTAATGTATTTTTCAGGTGTAACAATTTGTTTATCAATATGTTACAAAAGTATTGCTTTATTGACCCAGTTTCGAAAATGGGCGTTGGTAAAAAATAATGCCAACTGAACTGCATCTCAATCTCTACAACCGCAAAGCCATAGCCCTGGGGTTGCAAATTTTTGCAGCAGATTCATATCGATACCGGTAAGTTCATGCAAAACAATAGTCAAGATCTTTCTGAAACTCACTAATTGGGTGTCATCCTGCGAATCGAAAAAGATATTGAATGAGTTTGTAAGGTTTGAATCTCAAAACGACCTCAGTTTTTTATAATTCTTATTAAGCGGGTTTTGATCTTTTTTTACGCCATTTCACGTCGCTGCAGACTTTTTCAACAAGTGGATGAGGTCTCGACAGGACCCCATATAAAAAGTTACATCAGCTTGAAGGAATCTTATAATTCCTATACTTTGCCAGCCGTATGAGGGTAAAATGTTTTGTTACAATTACGTTGGCATTTCTATCATTGTCCTGTGCGCAGAAAGACCACACCGTCCACGACCAAACTGAAAGACTAAAACTTACTCCTGTCGTTTTTGGAGGAAATCGCTACGTAGTTCAGGCCGACTTTGGTCTCGATGGCAAAGTTCCGCTGATGATTCATGGTAATGCCAACCTTTACCTGATGATCACACACGAGGTTGCGGAAAAACTGAATCACGGTCCTGTAAAAAAGATCCGTGATTACGGGTATAGTCAAAAGGGTATGGGAAAGATCGATGTTAAAAAGTTTGAGATCGGCAATAAAACATTTACCGATACAAGAGAGGTTCTCGTTTTCGACTGGCCTGAGGAGGAAGGAAAAGCAGCACAGGGCATGCTCGGCATCGGTTTTCTGGAGAAAGAAAACGTAAGGATCGACTTTGCAAAGGAGGAGATGGTAATAGGTGTGGCCGTAAGCGAGGATCCTGACAAAGGTCTGGTCGATCAGGGTTACGCATTTACAAAATTCTCTATTGAAAATGGCGAGGGTTACATGAATGTCTATTTTGATGCGCTTAAGAAGGAAGTTCCTGTCACCGTCGGCACCGTCTCCGACGAATTTAATTTCGATCTCGTCACATTTAAACAGGGAATAGCATCAGAAAAAACAGGCGCAAAGGAAAGCAGTCCCAGCAGCACAACACCGGACATTTACACCAATATTACCCCGGTCACCTATTCCATCGCGGGCAAGTCCTTCGAAATCCCGGCAAGGAAAATAAACCTTTACAGTTTTGCCGAATATGAGAATGTGAAGCAGGAAGACCTTTTCCCATTCGGGATATTTGGTCGTGACTGGATGAAGGAAAATAATGCGATTATCGATTACGCGAATAAGATCCTGTATTTTAAAAAGTCAGGTCCATAAATAGGGTCCGCACCCGACTGTCAGTCGCCTCATCCGGTCCCGACACGGGACCACCATCTCCTTAAGGCGAAGGAAATTCTAGTCAAGCCGAAAATTTTTAAAATTTTACAGCTTTTGGTGATGTCTGTTTACTGCTAAGGCATTTCAATAAATTAATCTTACAAAAATGTAAAAAGGCATTTTAGAATTTATTAGATTCGTTAAAGACCCAGTCGTAATAAGTTGTTTACTTGCCTGAAAAACCCTCTCAGCAAGAACAGCCAGGCTATTCTTTTTTTTATTGCTTGCGTTGTTTTTGTTCGTCACCTTGTTAGCAAGGGTGATTCCATTCGTGTTGCAGCATCCATTCTGAATGTTCGCCTGAAATTCCGATTCCTGCTACTCTCGATTTTCCTGCTTTCATTTGCAAGCAGGGCCATGGTACTATCCGATTCAACCGTCGTTGATAAAAATCCATCTCCAAAAGCAGCGCAAACCAACAACCACTACCTTCCTCAACTTCATCTGCCAGTGATCAATGAAAAGTCGGACCCGATATTAGTGACGGGCCACCTAACAGATGATTCGACGCAATATTACAGATCAAAGGCCGAAGCATACAAAGCAGACGTACTGCGGAGAAACGCGCTGGTCGGGAACCTGAATGAACTTCATTCGGTGCAGCTTCCGGTTGCCCTCGGCCAGAATGATAATACCAACTATGCGGTAATTATTTCCGAGATCAGCGGTGACCGTAACGGTGCATTACTCGAAGCCTATTTTTTGTTTGAGATTCCACAGACCGGTGACAAGATTGCCTTTCGCGGTAAAAATATCGGATTCTCCCATGACGGCGCGCTCACCGGAGTGGGGCGAATGGAACTGATCGGAAATTATCCGATAAAACTCAACGAAAAAACACTGGTCACCATACTCGGCAAAGGAAACACCTTTGTGGAGTTTGATTGTGAAGGATTCAAGAGCATGGGCATCGAAGCTGAGATCGAATTTTCCCGTGACCTCATTATACCTGAAGATGAAAATGGAAAACAAAAACCAGCACCGGAAAGGGTAAAAACCAAATTCCAGACTATTGCGCAGTACTGGAATGATCTCCTCGTGGGCGTGCAGCTTCCGGCATTTCAGGTTAATGGACTGAAAGATGTCTCCTTCAGTGTTCGGGATGGATTTTTGGACTGGAGTGATCTGGCCAATCCATCTGGAATAATTTTTCCGCCAGGATATACCTCTCCTTATCAGGATGCTGGTAAACCTTCAATGTGGCAAGGGTTCTTTCTGCAACGGCTTGATGTAAAACTTCCCGCAGCATTTGCGAATCGAGAAAGCAACGAAAGGGTGACCCTTGGCGTCGAGAACATGATCCTGGACGATCAGGGTTTAAGCGGGACTATTTTTGCGGAAAATATTTTGAGTACCGGAGATATGAGCGGATGGGCCTATACCATTGATAAAGTCGGCCTTGAAATGGTCATTAACAAGGTTAAAGGTTTTGAAATTGAAGGTAAAGTTGCCATTCCAAGAATAAAAAAGAAGGATAATGAGACTACGCCCATGTTCAGCTATGTCGCGCACCAGGCCGCGGATGGGAATTATATTTTTGCAGTTAAAATCGAAGACGATCTGAGATTACCTTTTCTCATTGCAGACCTCCATCTGTACCCCGGATCATCGGTTATTGTAAAAGAAGAAGAAAACAACTTCTACCCTACCGCCATTCTGAATGGCGACATGAGCATCCAATCCAGCGGAAACGGAATCAGGGCAAATCTTTTCAAAATACGTTTTGAAGGTATGGTGATCAGTAGTGAAGAGCCACGATTTGATATCCAGTCCATTGGTTTTGGAAATACGGACACACAGGATATTGCTGGTTTTCCCATCGTCATCAAAAATATATCGGTCAAAAAACCCGAAACCGAAAAGTTGGGATTGAACTTCGACCTCATCGTAAATATCGGGGGGAAACCCGAGGAAGAAGGTTTTGGCGGAACTGCGACATTAACAGTTTGGGGCAAACATGACCAACAACCGATAAAGAACACGGAAGGTAATTTAATTGGCTCGGAGAAGGACAACTGGAAATTTGACAAAATTGAGCTGAGTGGAGTCGGCATTCATATCAGGAAACCTCAGGTGTACGAACTCGCTGGAACAATTAATTTTTTTGACGCGGATCCCATTTACGGGCAAGGTTTCAAAGGGACATTATCCGGAGCCATAAGCAAATTCGCAGGACTCCAGGCTGATGCCTTGTTTGGAAAAACCAAAACTTTCAGGTACTGGTATGCCGATGCCTTAGTGTCTCTTAAAACCGGAGTTCCATTGTTACCAGGCGTATTATATGCAACCGGATTTGGTGGTGGCTTTTACTCTAAAATGAAACAGAGCACGCAGCATTCAGCTTCACCTTTAGGCAAAACGCAATCCGGAATTTATTATGTACCAGACGAAAACACCCTGGGAATAAGAGCAATTATGAACATTGGAACTGCCCGCCCCGAAGCTGTTAATGGAGATGTCGGATTGGAAGTCGTGATGAACAGGCACGGGGGAATAAACAGTGTAACCTTTAGCGGTAACGCAAACTTTATGAGCTTTAAAGCAATGGACGTTGGCAAGATCAAAGAACTGGCGTCTTCTGCCGTGGAAGGAAAGTTATCAGAAAAACTTGCCGGGCTGGCGAAGGGACAGGTTTATGGAAACATAAGACTCGAATTCGACAACGTTAACGATGTCTTCCATGGAAATCTTGAAGTATACGTGAACGTTGCCGGTGGTTTGGTACGTGGTGTGAATTCCGACAATAAAGCCGGATGGGCAGTTCTTCATTTTGAAAAATCGGATTGGTATGTATTGATAGGAACCCCGGATCAACCGATCGGACTGGAGGTCGCGAGGCTGTTTAAATCAAAAAGCTATTTCATGCTTGGCAAAAATCTTCCTGGAAGTCCGCCGCCGCCGTCCCAGGTCTCAGAAATTCTTGGACATGTAGATCTTGACTACATGCGAGACTTCAACGCACTCGAGTCGGGCATGGGTTTCGCATTCGGCCTTCATTTCTTGGTGGACACCGGCGACCTGAAATTTCTCATGTTTTATGGAAGGTTTGCAGCAGGAACGGGAGTTGATTTCATGTTAAAAGATTATGGTGAAAACTATCATTGTGAAGGCTCTACCGGTGCGTTCGGAATAAACGGGTGGTATGCCAATGGGCAGGCCTATGCTTTTGTAATGGGTAAAATCGGGATTAAAGTCAATCTCCGTTTCTACAAGGGAAGCTATGAAATCTTAAGCATCGGAGCAGCTGCAATTTTGCAGGCAAAAGGACCTAATCCATTCTGGATGAAGGGGATCGTTGGCGGACAATACCGGATTCTGGGAGGCTTGGTAAAAGGGAGATGCAAATTTGAAATCACTGTAGGCAAAGACTGCAAACCGGTTGGTGAACAAAACATTTTGGAAGATGTGAACATGATCGCTGGAATTACACCGGCAAACAATTCTACAATGGTCAATGTTTTTAACACACCGCAGGTCGCTTTTAACATTCCGGTGAACGAAATATTTGAGATCACTGATCTGGAAGGCCGCAATCATTCGTTCAGGGCTACGCTTGATGAATTCATCATTATGAATGGAACAAAAAAGATAAACGGCACCCTGCAATGGAATACTGACCACGATGTGGTAGTTTTTGATGCTGATGAGATCCTTCCGGGCCAACAGAAACTGAAAGCACGCGCACGTCTTACTTTCGAAGAACGTATCAGCGGTTCGTGGACAAAAGTGAAATTCGAAGGAAAGGTAGTGGAGGAAATTGCCGCGTCAGATTTCGAAACAGATGCAGCGCCGGACTTCATTCCTTCAAACAACATCGCCCTATCCTATCCACTAATTGAGCAGTTCAATTTTTATCCTGAAGAATATGGCAATGGATTTATACAGTTAAAAGATGGCCAGGCATATCTCTTCAAGCCAGGAGAACAATGGGTTCAGAAAATCAGGTGGGTTTCAATCTTTGAAAACTCCTCTGTCGAAAGTGAATTGGCCTATAATCAGGCAGAACGGAAAATTACATTCAAAATTCCTCCCGGGCTTGCCAATGAAAGTGTTTACGATCTAAGGATTGTGAATACCCCAAAAACCAATGCAATAATAGATGCAAATGTGCAGCGCATCGAAACCGAACTTGCAACCAGTGAAAAGGGCCTCGCAACACTATCAACAAAGACGTTGGAAGGGCAAGTAATGAAACTGGAAGAAAAAGCAATTTATGAAATGAAGTTCAGAACAAGCAAATACAAAACGTTCATTGAAAAACTAAAAAACACCAGACTTTCGCCCACCATCCGCATCGCCGCTGGAATTAATTTGTTTCAGCTCACATCAACCATGTCGGGAGAGGAGTGCTTTGATGAAGTGGAGATCACTGGTTTACCGGAGTTAAGACCGCTGATCACGATGGAAGCAATGCTCAAGACCAATTACTGGTATGAACAATATGCCTATCCACTGGTCTATGAAGGTTATCCATTGCTGAGCCGCATGCGTGTTGGAAGGGCAAATCCCGAGTTGCTGGGGATTCCTCCGGTCAGGGACATGAGTATTGAAAACGTTACCCGTCATTCATTCCAGACAACGGGATCAAATCCCATTTTTTCACCGTTTACTGACGAATACATTGTTTACAATCTTGCAATATCCGTCGCGTCGGATTACCGTGACATTCAGCATCAGGCCGTTAACTACATAATAGCTAACCCTGCCATGCTTACAAAAAGGCTTGAAGATCTCATCATTAAGCCAGTGCCTTACATCCGTTACGGTCAATATCGTTTCAAAATAATGTATACCATTCCGGGTTCAGCAACGCCAAATTCTTCCTATGAATTTCAATTGTTCAATTCAATAAGGGATAATGAATGAAATGCAAGGTTTATCGATATGCCTATGCCGTGATAATCTGGATCGCCTATTGGCTATCACTTGATGTCTATGGACAGTCGAAGGATATGCTACCCATCGAAAAACTTGCTGTAAAAGCAAAAGTTTCGAAAGACTCAATATCATTGCGATGGGCACCATTGGATATTGATACCTGGCAAAAAGGAAATCGACTTGGTTATAAAATTGAACGGTTTACCATTGCCAGGAATGGCGCTGTTTTGCCTGAGCATGAAAAACTTTTAATAGCCACCGGAGTAAAACTCCTGCCACTGGCGCAATGGGAAATTCTCGTCAAACAGGATCAGTACGCCGCAATTGCCGCACAGGCATTTTTTGGAGATCAATTTGAAATTGACCTCCGCGGCGGTGATGCTTTTACAATTGTGAATAAAGTGAGGGAAAATGAACAGCGGTTTTCTTTTGCCCTTTTTTGCGCCGACATGTCACCCGCTGTTGCTAAGGCATCCGGACTTTACATCACCGATAAAAATATCAGTAAGAATGAAAAGTATCTTTATCGCGTCACCGTCAATTCCATTGATTCTCTTTCGGGCAGCGCTTTCATCAGCGGCCACGATATTCCCGAATTACCAAAACCTGTAAACCTGAAAGCGGAATACCAAAATCAAATCGTTTCACTTCGATGGAACAGAAACCAAACACTGGACTTTTCAGCTTATATAGTGGAGAAATCAGCGGATGGAAAAGAATTCAAGCCGATCTCTGAAATACCGCTCGCCACAGTCTCGCCCCTCGGATTAAATGAAACGAGATATGAGTATGCAATTGATTCTCTTCAGGAGCCTGATAAAACTTATTACTATAGGGTAAAAGGATTGACAGCTTTTGGGGAAAGCAGCGCCCCATCGGATATTATCGCTGTACACACCGCTCCTCCCGTGAACTTTATCCCACACATAACAAAGGCGGAAAATATTAAAAATAATTCGATTCAGATTTCGTGGGAGTTTGATGAAAAAAGAAACGAAAATATTAAAGGGTTTTCCATCGACCGGTCTTCAAAGGCCCAGGGAAGTTTTACTGCTATCCTTCAGCATCTGCTACCGTCCACCACAAGAGTGTTTCTTGATAGAAACCCAGGGCAGGTAAATTATTATCGGGTGTCAGTGATCGGTTTGGATGGAGCGCGCTTTACTTCCCCGGTATTTCTTGCTCAGCTTATCGACAGCATTCCCCCGTCACCGCCGATTGGTTTGCACGCAACGGTGAATGAGTTGGGTAAACTGAAGTTATTCTGGGAGCCCAATAAAGAAACGGACATTCACGGCTATAGAATTTATAGGGGCAATAGTGATCGTGAAGAATTGTCACAAATAACCCTTGAACCAATTTCTGGTAATTTCTTTTCGGATGAATTCAACCGCAATCAACTTAATGAATCAGTCTACTACGCGGTTATGGCCATCGACAACAGTCAAAACCATTCGCCATTGTCGGCCATATTAAAGGTTAAATTACCAGACCTTATCAGACCACAGCCTCCTGTTTTTCATTCCACAAGATCAGATGAAAGAGGCATCCATTTAAAATGGGTAAAAAGTAGCAGCGAGGACGTCGGGCAATACAGAATCTACCGCAAGGCAAGTAATGCTCAGGAATGGGTTCATCTTAATTCAATCCATGCCTTAACCGACACCATCTTTGCTTTCACAGATTCAACTGGTGACGATGGGGCCAATTATGCGTTTACCGTTACAGCTGTCGATGAAGCAAATCTTGAATCCGACCCTACTGAACCGATTTTAAGAAGTATGATAAACAATTCGTTGCCAGAAGCTGTCCTTTGGAACGTTCCCAAATTCAATCAGGAAGCAAGAGAATTACGCTTGCAATGGACATACACGGAACAAAATGTAAAATTCTTTAGAATATATAAAGCAACAGAAAATACCGATTTAACGATGTATCGGACCGTTCCAGCGAATCGGCGTCAGATTAATGAATACATCGTCCCGGGAAAACAATATACGTATTGCATCATTGCCGTCTTTGAAAATGATAGCAAGTCAAAACTCAGTAAAGAATTAAACTTTAAATACTAGCTATGTAATCATCTGTCAAAGGATTTAACTAAGTCTTTTTTATATGAAAAAATTGACCCTCTCCTCAATTTTATTCATGCTCACGCTGGCGCAGAAACTTTTTGCACAGGGTTGGGTTTTGGATGTTGTTGTCGATATAAACCACGCGGATTGCGCACGGGAAAAATTAACAAGTGCTTCCGTTTCTTTTGCCGGCAGCAGTGGGTCTGGTTCATCCTCGGGTCCGAATACGACGATCACATTGTATGGAACTGCTGAGCCCCTCAACAACCGTACGCTATCGGTGTCAGCAAGTGGAAGCTGTTTGCAGACCTATAATCCTAACGTCCCGGTAAATCCGTTTTCCGCGTCCTTTTCCGGCCAATTTACTTTGAGTAATTGCACTCAACAGTCCTATGCTTCATCAACCTCACCGGCTAATGTCAGCGGCGCTCTTTATTACTATCCAAGACAGAAAATTACAACCGTTGAGAACACCTGCGGAATTGTAACGGTTGGAACAAACACCTGCAGCTGGTCATATACCAAAATCTGGGAGGTCAGTGACAATTTGAATGGGCCCTGGAAAAGTATTCCAAAGAATACAGCAACCATTACCATGACCGCACAGGAACTTGCAAACGCAGGATTGACCTCGGGATTTGGAAGAAAGTACTTTCGGGTCACTGGAAGAACCGGCACTACCAGCGAGGTTAAAACGGTTGACATATATTACCCAGGTTCAGAGGCAACATTAACCCCTGTTGACCCAAAGTGCTACAATGGATCCGATGGAACAATTCAATTTGATATAACAAGTGCATACCCGGGTCAAATCAATGATTTTGTGATCACTGCCTTCACCGCCGTTCCTCCATCAAATCCGGTGAAGCAAGTCAGCATAGTCGACGCTTACTCAGCAATTATAAGCGGCTTATCGGCGCGACAGTACTGGTTTAGAATTGAAAACAATTCAACCATAGGACAATATGGAAATTGTTACAAAGAATTTACAATTACCTTGAAGAATCCCACGCCTGTATCGGTTGCACTTGAACCATCCAATTACTTTAACAACGGATTCGCTATACGTTGTAATGGTGAAAGCAGCGGAGTAATACAGGCCAGGCCATCCGGCGGTACAGGAGTTTACAACCAGTATATCTGGACGCCAAATGTAAGTACGTCGGCCCTCGCTGCAAACCTGAAGGCAGGATCGTATCATGTTAAGGCCGTCGATTCAAACGGATGTCCAGGGGAAAAGAGCATCATTTTGAATGAACCCTCTCCCTTAAATATAAACCTGGTATCAATCGGCGGCAGCAATGGTTACGATGTCAGTTGCTGGGATAAAAATGACGGTAAAATACAGGTGATTGGTTCGGGAGGGATTGGTAGCTATTCCTACTTGTGGTCGGGGGGACAAACTGAAAATATTGTTCAAAATCTCATTCCGGGAACTTATTCCGTAACAATAGAAGATGAAAACGAGTGTACCCTGCAAAAAAGTAAAACGCTACTCTCCCCCCAACCCATTGAGTTTAACATTCACCAAATTGCGGAACTGAACTGCCCTGGAGATCAAAATGCCTCGTTTGAAGCTGAAAATATTTTAAATACGATCGGATCGGTCAACTATTCGTGGTCTTCTGGTGAAAGTACGCGAGCAATTGAAAACAAAGCCGCCGGAACTTACAGGGTTACTATTTCTGACACCCAGGGTTGCAGCGCTTCACAATCTATCATCGTTGAGGATCCGAAGGGTTATACAGTTTCCATTTCGGCAACGTCCAATTACAACGGTGTAGCAATATCCTGCAATGGGGCCAGCGATGGAAAGCTGGGGTCAACTGTCAAGGATGGCCTGAATCAAATTGCACCGGCCGAATATTATTCCTGGACTAAAAATGGCAATCCATTTTCAGAGGGCACCATGCTGAATGAAATTGATAATCTAAGTAAAGGAACTTACTCTTTAAGAATCATCTACAATGGTAACTGTTCCGTTGCAGCAAGCGCTATTCTTGGTGACCCGGCACCAGTAGTCACTTCGATTGCCAATATGTCCAACTATAACGGTTTTCCAATCAGTTGTGATGGCGCACGTGATGGTGCGATTGCCGCATCGGCGAATGGTGGCAGTGGATCCTCTTATAACTTCTCCTGGAATACCGCTTTCCAGCACAGTGGGATCCGAAGCTTGGAATTCACGTGACTTGAAGTCGCGGC